>ERZ773250.53-NODE-53-length-79493-cov-6.027808_pt1 | contig 79493 bp, 58 predicted proteins | sample MGYA00511258_ERZ773250 | MGnify/ENA primary metagenome ERZ773250 (study PRJEB29015, sample SAMEA2738164) | human oral metagenome | biome: human oral; feature: human-associated habitat; material: saliva | place: China | collected 2187 ... | reverse complement strand
AACCCGCGACCCTAACCTTGGCAAGGTTATGCTCTACCAACTGAGCTACTTCCGCCTAGCATGCTGAGGGCTCATTTCCCCTTTGCGCTGCAAAGATAGCACAAAGTTTGTGATCCTGCAAGGGGCGCTCCTCGACTAGTAGACGCGCTGAAGGTAGACCGTCTGGTTATCGGAGCCTGGGATGACGAGCTTCAGGAGCTTCTTCTCTTCCTCCAGTACTCCCCTGAAGTAATAGATATCCTTGGGATCCTTGGGGTTATCGAGCTTGAAGGCTACCTCATTGCCCTCACGCAGGCTGTAGTGTAGTCTGAGCGTCGTCTTACTCTGTGTCTTCTTGACATCTCCCTTCAGCACCTCGTATTCATGCTTCACATAGTCCGCACTGTCAGCAGAGTAGAAGGTAAGGCGCTGATGGGACCCTTCGCCTTTCACTCCATTACTACCCGTCTGTGGCCAGAATTCATACTTCTCCCACACCGTCCCCTGAATCCAAGAGGAAGGAGTCTGAGGCTCGTCCTTCTTGCAGGAAGAGAGGACACCGAGGCCGAGCGCTAGAGCGCCGAGACATAGCTTACGATAATTCATGAGCTTGATCGATTAAAGTGATAACTGGAGCGAGGGCCGCGAAGACCTACTTCGCCCAAAGAAATGAGTAGCGATGTGCGTGGCGCATAGGGAGGTGTGGGGTAAGGGCTGGCGGCGCTTGTTGGCGCTTACCGAGTCTAGTCTAAGCTCCCTACGACAGGATAAAGGTACGATAAAATAGCCAAGGGTAAGCTGAGCAATAGCTGCCTCGGGAGAGGGTCGTGACGAGGGCGGCGTAAGGCGCTCTATAAAGACAGCCGCCCCGCCCCCATCAGGGAGCGAAGCGGCGGGGATATCAGTCAGGCGCGTGCGAGCTATCCGTCACGAGGCTGAGGGATGCCAGTCAGGAGGCCGAGGGATATCCCTCAGCAGCACTGGAGCATAAGGTAGAGGAAGAGTGGAAGCGGCAGGGAGCAGGCTAGTGCTTCCAGAAGTAAGGCGTCAAGATGCCGATCACGGTGAAGACCTCGAGGCGTCCCGCGAGCATCAGGAAGCAGAGGGTGAACTTCGTCAGCGCCGTAGCCGAGCCCAACGATAAGGCAAATTCGCCTATCCCAGGGCCCGAATTGCTGATCGCCGAGCAGGCCAAGCTGAGGCTCGAGATGAAGCCATTGCCATCGGCCAGCAGCACCAGTGCGCCGAAGAGCAGCAGGAGCACATAGAGCACGCAGAAGGCGAGGATCTGATGTACGACGCTGACGCTGAGCTGCCGGCCATTCATCAGCACGGGCGTCAGCAGGTGCGGGTGGATCTGCTTCTTGAACTCGTTATACAAATTCTTGAGCAAGACGATGAAGCGCGACATCTTGAGCCCGCCCGAGGTGGAGCCCGCACAGCCGTTGACGAACATCAGGAGCAGAGCCAGCATCCAGGCAAAGCCACCCCAGGCCGTCACGTCCTGCGTGACGAAGCCCGTCGAGGAGCCCAGCGAGGTCGTCATGAAGAGTGCCGATCGGAAGGTCTCCTCCAGCGTGCCGTACTCGGAGTGCAGCGCCAGCCACAGCGTCAAGACGAGCGTGATCAGCGCGATAAAGAAGGCGTAGGAGCGGAACTCCTCATCCCGCAGCAAGCGCCGCGGCTGCCCCTTGAGGGCGAAGTAGACGAGCGTGATATTGAGGCTGCCGAGGAACATGAAGGCCGACAGCACGTACTCCGTATAGGGCGAGTGGTAGGCCGCCACTCCAGCATCGCGCGTCGAATAGCCCCCCGTAGAGATACAGGTCATGGCGTGGCAGAGGGCGTCGAAGCAGTTCATCGGCCCCACCCACAGCAGAAGGAAGAGCAGCGAAGTCTCCAGCAGGTACACGCCCCACAGCCAGCGCGCTACGTCGCTGATGCGCGGCAGGAAGCGGTCGTGGGTAATGCCCGTGGTCTCGGCATTGTAGATCTGGCTCGCACCGCCACCGAAGACGGGGATCAGCGCGATGGTGAAGACGACGATCCCCATCCCCCCCTGCCACTGCGTGAGGCTGCGCCAAAAGAGGAGGCTCTTATCCAAGTGCTCTACCTGATAGAAAATAGTCGCCCCCGTGGTCGTGAAGCCTGAGATCGACTCGAAGAAGGCATCCACCATCCCATGCCTCGTCGCATGCGAGAGCGCGTAGGGCATCATCCCCAGCACCGAGAGCAGCAGCCAGACGGAGGTGACGGTGAGCATGCCCTCACGGCGCGAGGCCATCTTGTGCTTCAGCTCACGCCCGAGGTAGCTGAGCCCACTGCCACAGAGGACAAAGGCGGCCAGCGTCACCAGCCAAGGCATCAGCGACTCGTGGTAGTAGAGCGCCATGAGGATCACCGAGAGGAGGATAGCCCCCTCGACGAAGCACATCATCCCAAGGATGCGACTGATGAAGCGGAAGTTGATGGTAGCGCGCACGGGATAGGGGGGCAGCTCCTAGAAGAGCCGCTGCAGCTCGTTGATGGAGATGTCGTGGTAGAAGATGACGACGTGGTCGTAGGGCTCGAGGATGGTATCGCCCTCGACCATACAGGGCTGGCCGTTGCGCACCATACCGCCGAAGGTGATGTTCGGCGGGAGCTTGAGCTCCGAGATCCGTCGGCCGACGATCTTGGAGTCGCGGCGTGCGACGAGCTCGACGACCTCAGCATTGTTCACGAGCGAGAGGCAGGTGACCTGCCCGGTCTCCTGTCCCAGCAGGATACGATAGATATAGCCTGCCGCTAGGAGCTTCTTATTGATGAGCGTCCCGATATCTAGGCGGTAGGCCAGCGGGATGTAGTCGATGTTCTCCTCCTTGGCTACGGTCTTGTAGACCTTGTAGCGCTTGGCAGCGAGGCAGGCCAGGACGTTGGTCTCGGAGTTCTCCGTCAGGGAGACGAAGACCTGCGCGTCCTCGAGGTTGACCTCCTTGATGATCTCGGGGTCACGGCCGTCACCGTGATAGATCTCTACGTTGGGGGGGAGCTGCTCGGAGAGCTTGAGGCACTTCTCCTTGTCGATCTCGATGAGGGCGATCTCTATGTCGGGAGAGACCTTAGCGATAGTGCGCAGCGCCACAGGGCTAGCGCCCATAATGACCATACGTCTGACGGTAGGGGCATGCTTGCCTGAGAGCTGACGCACGTAGTCTACGTGGTCGATGCTGCAGGTGAAGAAGACGAGGTCGTTGTGCTGTATCTCCGTGTCGCCCCGAGGGATGATGGTCTCGAAGTCGCGCTGTATGGCTACGATGTGGTAGTGCTTCTCCGCCCCTGGCTCCAGCTCGCGGAGACTATGCAGCGGCTTGCCCACGATGGGCGCCCCCGCGCGTACCTTGACACCGATGAGTGCCAGCGCGCCGTTGAAGAGCATGACGTACTGCCGCGCCCAGGGATAGCGGGTGATGGCAGCGATCTCCTCGGCAGCCAGCTCCTCGGGATAGATGAGCCAGTCGACGCCGAGCTCCTCCATCAGCGTGCTATATTCGCTCTCGAGATAGGAGTAGTTATTGATACGTGCGATGGTACGCTTGGCCCCGACGCGCTTGGCAAGCATGGAGGCCATGATATTGGCCGACTCGTCGGGCGTCACCGCGACGAAGAGGTCCGCCCCCTCGACGTGTGCACGCTCGAGATCCTCCAGTAGTGTGGGGCTGCCCTCGACGGGGAGCACCTCGAGGTGGTGAGCCGCGCGCTCCAGCTTCTTGGCGTCGGCGTCCATGAGGTAGATGTTCTGCTCCTCGTTGGAGAGCATCTTCGCCAGATGCGTCCCTACCTCACCAGCGCCTGCTATGACGATTCTCATGGTTACTCTGCCTTAGCTCGGTCGTCGGGGAGCAGCTCGCGTGCCGCCCGATAGATAGACTCAGCATCGAGCCCACAGTAGGCGCGCTGCTGTGCAGGGCTGCCGTGGGCGATAAACTCATCGGGCAGGCCGAGCGTCTTGATCCGCCCGCGGTAGCCCGACTCCATAGCCAGCTGGAGGACGGCCGAGCCGACACCTCCCGCGAGGCAGCCTTCCTCGACCGTGATGAGCGCAGCGCTCTCGGCGAAGGCCTCGTCAAGGCGTGCCGTATCGAGGGGCTTGGCAAAGACGAGGTCGATCTGCCCGACTTCGTAGCCCTCGCCGCGCAGTCTGTCGACGACCTCCGTCACCGACACGCCTATGGGGCCGAGCGTGAGGAAGCAGAGCTGACGCCCGCCCTCACGGAGGCGGCGTGCCTGAGCGTAGGGGTAGGAGCTAAGGGGCTGCCTCCAGTCGACGACCGAGCCAGCGCCGCGCGGGTAGCGTATGGCGATGGGCCCCTGCCAGTCGAAGCAGGCCGAGTACATCAGCTGACGCAGCTGTACCTCATCGTAGGGCGAACAGACCGTCATGCCTGGGATGGTACGCAGATAGGCCAGGTCAAAGGCCCCCTGGTGCGTCGCCCCATCCTCGCCCACCAGTCCAGCGCGGTCGAGGCAAAAGACGACATGCGTCTCCGTCAGCGCCACATCGTGGATCAGCTGGTCGTAGGCGCGCTGCATGAAGGTGGAGTAGATATTGCACACGGGGATGAAGCCCTCGTGCGCCAGCCCCGAGGAGAAGGTCACGGCATGCTCCTCGGCGATGCCGACATCGAAGGAGCGGTCGGGGAAGCGCTCCATCATATAGGTCATAGAGCAGCCCGTAGGCATGGCAGGCGTCACGCCCACGATGCGCTCATCCCGCTCGGCCAGCTCGACGAGCGTGTGGCCGAAGACGTCCTGGAACTTCGGTGGCTCGGGCTGTGTAGAGCTAGACTTCAGGCGCTCGCCCGTCGCAGGGTCGAACTTCCCTGGGGCGTGCCAGATTGTAGGCTCCTCCTCAGCAGGCGTATAGCCCTTACCCTTGGTCGTCGCCAGATGCAGCAGACGAGGGCCCTTCATATCCTTGATGTCCCTCAGGATCTGCACCAGCTCCACCACATCATGCCCATCGACGGGCCCGAGGTAACGGATGTTGAAGCTGTCGAAGAAGTTGGACTGCCCCGAGAGGAGCGCCTTGAGGCGATTATTGAAGCGCAGCAGCCCCTGCCGCTGGTGCTCCTCCACCAGGTGCAGCTTGCGCAGCACGCGGTAGGACTGGTAGCGGACGTTGTTGTAGGCAGGACTGGTGAGCAGCTTGACCATATGACGATTGAGCCCACCGACGTTCTTGTCGATGGACATATTATTATCGTTGAGGATGATCAAGAGGTTGTTGGGGAAGGAGGAGGCGTTGTTGAGGCCTTCGAAGGCCATGCCTCCGCTCATCGCGCCATCGCCGATGAGGGCGACGACACGGCGCTCGTCGTGCTGCAGCTCAGCGCCGACAGCCATCCCCAGCGCTGCGGAGATGGAGTTGGAAGCATGCCCCGCAGCGAAGGTATCATAGGGGCTCTCGGAGGGGATAGGGAAGCCAGCTAGCCCGCCCCAGGTACGCAGCGTGTGGAAGTCCTCACGGCGTCCCGTCAGCAGCTTGTGCACATAGGCCTGATGCCCCACGTCCCAGACGATCCTATCCTCGGGCGTGTCGTAGACGTAGTGTAGGGCGACGGTGATCTCTACGACCCCGAGGTTCGCCCCGAGGTGCCCGGGATTGACCGAGAGCGCCTCTAGGAGGAAGCGGCGTATCTCGGCACAGAGCTGAGGGAGCTGCTCGGGGCTGAGGCGTCGGAGCGCCTCTGGGCTGTCGATGGTATCGAGCAGCGGATAGCCCTGAGTGTCCTCAGTGAGCGGTGCTTGTCTCTCTGTATCCATTCCTTGCCTACTTAGTAGCGAAGCGGTCGAAGAGCTCCTCTTCTGAGAGCTGGAGCTGTGTGCCAGCGCGCATATCCTTGACGGTGAAGCGGCCTGCGGCACGCTCTTCCTCACCGACCAGCACGACATAGGGGATGGCGAGGCTATCGGCGTAGCCCAGCTGCTTCTTCATCTTCGCCGCCTCGGGATAGAGCTCGGTGGCGACCCCAGCGCGGCGCAGACGAGCGATGATAGGTAGGAGGTAGCTGACCTCCGCGGCACCGAAGTTCGCAAAGAGGAGCTGTGTGCCCTGACTCGCGGCCTCTGGGAAGAGGTCCAGCTCTGCTAGCACGTCGTAGATGCGATCTGCCCCGAAGGAGATCCCCACCCCACTCAGTCCATCCATACCGAAGATCCCCGTGAGGTTGTCGTAGCGACCTCCGCCCGAGATGCTACCCATGGCGGCATCCAGTGCCTTGACCTCCAGGATAGCCCCCGTATAATAGGACAGCCCGCGTGCAAGGCTCAGGTCCAGCATGAGCTCAGCGCCGAGCTCCAGCGGCTCGACATGGTCGAGGATGAAGCTCAGTTCCTCCAGACCCTGCAGTCCCTCGGCGCTCGAGGCGAGGAGCGTACGCAGAGCGGTGAGCTTCTCGCGGTTGCTGCCGCTGAGCTTGAGGAAGGGGCGCAGGCGCTCCAGCGCGTCCTCCGCGAGGCCCTTAGTACGCAGCTCGTCGAATACCTTATCCTCCCCGATCTTGTCCAGCTTGTCGATGGCGACCGTCACATCCACGAGGCGGTCCCCCACCCCAGCGACCTCAGCGATGCCCGCGAGCACCTTGCGGTTGTTGAGCAGGATACGTACGCGCAGCCCCAGTCGACGGAAGACCTCGTCGATGATCTGCAGTAGCTCGACCTCGCTCAGCAGTGAGGTGGAGCCGATGACGTCGGCGTCACACTGGTAGAACTCGCGGTAGCGGCCCTTCTGCGGGCGGTCAGCACGCCATACGGGCTGGATCTGATAGCGGCGGAAGGGCAGCGTCAGCTCGGCGCGGTGCATGACGACATAGCGGGCAAAGGGTACGGTGAGGTCATAGCGAAGTCCCTTCTCACAGACCTTATTGGCGAAGCGCAGGGCATTACGCTCCAGCAGCTCGGCATCGCTCAGGTCACGCAGCGCGTCGCCCGAGTTGAGCACCTTGAAGAGCAGGCGGTCGCCTTCCTCCCCATACTTGCCCATCAGCGTGGAGAGCTGCTCCATCGTCGGGGTCTCGATCTGCCTATAGCCGTAGAGGGCGTAGACCGAGCGTATGGTGTCGAAGATGTAGTTGCGGCGGGCCATCTCTACGGGACCGAAGTCGCGCATGCCCTTGGGAAGTGTTGGTTTCTGCATTGTACTCAGCGGCCTAGCTCACGAGGCCTTGTTGTCTGATAGCTCCAGGGGGAGGGGCGCTACTGGGCGGCCCTACGCTCTAGCTGGAGCACGTAGGTAGGATATGGATTACGTTCGTCTTGGGGATAGGAGGTACGGCTCAGCTCGACCCAGTCCTCGCTCTGCCACTCGGGGAAGAAGGTGTCGGCCTCGGGGAAGCGAGCCTCCACGATCGTCAGGTGCAAGGCCTGGCAGTGCGGTAGCGCAGCGGCGTAGAGCTCACCCCCTCCGATGATGAAGGCCTCAGCGACGCCCTCACGCTCCAGCTGCTCGTAGGCGGCCTCGAGCGAAGGGTAGACCTCGGCGTCGGGAAGGCTGGGGAGGCTGCGGCTGATGACGACATTGCGCCTATTCGGTAGCGCGCCCTTGGGCAGCGACGCGTAGGTACGGCGCCCCATGATGATGGTATGCCCCGTGGTCAAGGCCTTGAAGCGCTTGAGGTCCTCGGGCAAGTGCCACAGCAGGTCTCCGTCCTTGCCTATCGCTCGGTCGAGGCCAAGCGCTGCTACCAGTGTCGTACGCATAGAGAGGGATGATCTATAGGGGATACTTAGACAGCTACAGGTGCAGCGATATGCGGATGCGGGTCGTAACCCTCGAGGCTGAAGTCCTCATAACAGAAGTCCTCGAGTCGCTTCACCTCGGGATTGAGCCGCATACGCGGCAGCGCACGCGGGCTGCGGCCGAGCTGCTCGGCTACCTGCTCCATGTGGTTGCGATAGATATGGACATCGCCGAAGGTATGGACGAAGTCGCCCGCCTCGAGCCCCGTCACCTGCGCCATCATCATGAGCAGGAGCGCGTAGGAGGCGATATTGAAGGGTACGCCGAGGAAGACATCGGCGCTCCGCTGATAGAGCTGCAGGCTCAGGCGCCCCTCGGCGACGTAGAACTGCATGAGGCAGTGGCAGGGGGCCAAGGCCATCTCCTCGAGCTGCGCCACATTCCACGCCGAGACGAGCATACGCCGGCTGTCGGGGTCGCGCTGCAGCTGCTCGACGATCTCACTTATCTGGTCGATATGCCCGCCCTTGTAGTCGGGCCAGGAGCGCCACTGGTAGCCGTAGATAGGCCCCAGCTCGCCAGCCTCGTCCGCCCACTCATTCCATATACGCACGCCGTGCTCCTGCAGATAGCGGACGTTGGTATCGCCCTTGAGGAACCACAGCAGCTCGTAGATGATGCTCTTGAGGTGGAGCTTCTTGGTCGTCAGCAGGGGGAAGCCCTCACTAAGGTCGAAGCGCATTTGGTAGCCGAAGGTACTCAAGGTACCCGTCCCCGTGCGATCGCCCTTCTCGTGGCCCACAGCCTGTATATGACGTAGTAGATCGAGATATTGCTGCATTTACTCTGTAGATCTTCGTGCTGGTCGTAGTGACGTCCGTCCTAGCACCATGATGAGAACAAAGATACACATTTTAGCCCGCCTATCCCCGAGCCAGCGGGCACTCTCGCAAGCTGAGGCGTCCGCTGCAGCTCGTCGCAGATGAGACATCCGAGGCACGCGCAAGCGAGCTAAGGGGTTCGTCGTGGCTGGGCACGGAGCCTCCTAAGCCCAGCTCCTCGAGGCCCAGCACGCGGCCGTGGCCTGCCTTCGCCTCGGCCTGCGCTATAGAGGGTACGCGGGGACGACTTCGTCCCAGCGAGGGGACAGCTTCGTCGCAGTGCGGCGAGGGATATCAGTCAGGGATACTGAGGGATATCCATCACGGGCTCCAGGGGTGTCCATCAGCCTCCTGACTGATATCCCTCAGCGACCCTCCCCTAATAGGCGGGGAGGGCTTGGGTAGTACTTAGCAGAGAGCCCGCGGTCTATTTAGAGTACTTCCTCCCCCCTCAGCCCCTAGTCTACTAGGGAGGCGAAGAAGAGCCAGCTATGCAGCAGCCAGAAGAGCGGGACGAGGTAGCGGAACTTGGCGTGCGCCGTCTTGTGGTGCCAGACGACCATCCCCAGCAGCGCGCCCGTACTGCCGCCGAGCGCGGCTAGCGTCAGCAGCAGCCACTCGGGTGTCCGCCGTCCGCCGCGCTTCGCCAGCCCCTTATCTACTCCGTAGACGATGAAGGTCATCAGCCCCACCAGCGCATAGAGGAGCATGAGGGCTAGGCCTCGGTAGAATTCCTCCATCGCCGCTACATCACGCTAAGGAGCTCGATATCGAAGATGAGGGTCGATCCCCCTGGGATGCCTGGCTGGTCGTACTTGCCATAGGCCAGCTCGGCAGGTAGGTAGAGCTCCCAGCGCTCGCCCTCGTGCATCTGCTGCAGGGCGATGATCCAGCCCTCGATGAGCTCGCTGAGGCGGAAGGCAGGCGCCACACCCTCGCGGCTGCTGTCGAAGCACTGCCCATCGATCGTATAGCCCGTATAGTGCACGGTGATGATGCTGCGGGCATTGGGCTGCTTCGCCCCCGCCTTAGCCTCGGTGAGTACCTTATAATAGATCCCCTTAGGTAGGGCTTTCACGCCCGCCTCGCGGCTCTTGGCCGTGAGCCAAGCTTTATTGGCTGCGCTATATTCTTTCTTCTTCATAGTTCCTTAGCGATAACGTAGGTAGCGGTAGCCGTGATAGACGGCACGGACGACATTATTGAGCAGCACGAGGGGTGAGAAGACGACACCGAGGACGAGGTTGAAGAGGAGCTCGAAGCAGCCCCCTCGGCGCTCGATGACCATCGTCTCCTCGCCACGCCAGGAGCGCAGCCTATAGTACTCGCCCTTGATGCCCCACTGGTAGCCCGCCTGGATCGCCGCCAGCATATAGCCACTGACGTGCGGCCGCCCGCCGATATTCCACTGGTAGCCGACCCAGTAGAGGACGCCATAGATGAGGAGACAGCGGAGATAGTGCAGCGCGCGCTGCCGCTGATAGCGGCACCAAGCCTCGTGCTGCTGGCGCTGGCAGTCGGGGCAGAGCTGGCGTGCATCCGCCGCGAGGCAGCTGGTGCAGAGCCCTGCGCCACAGCCGCGGCAGGGAGCTACAGCAGGAGTGTGGGGATGTTGCTTGCAGTTCATCGTATGCTATATATAGGTGTGACACTTCTTCGCGAGCCCCCTCGGTCTGCGTCCCTAGGCCTCTAGGGGACGGAGCGAGAGGACGCGGTAGCCACAGGCAGGGAGCTCGAGGCTAAGTGCAGCCCAGGGACTGAGGCTAAGGAGCTGCGTCTCTCCCCTACGGAGGTCCTCCGCGCGATAGAGCGCTCCTTCGCGGAGGCCCAGCTGCGCAAAGAGATCCTCAGGGAGGGGGAGCTGCACCGTCCCCGTCTCAGCAGCGTAGCTCACGAGGCAGAGCAGCAGCTCGCCCTCATGATGACGCAGGTAGGCGAGGCAGCCCTCACCACTCGGATGCAGGCCATAGTAGCCACCCGACTGCACGATGGGGCTCGTAAGGAGCCTACCGAGCCAGCGGTAGTCGCCGAGCAGCTCCGCCTCCTCCTCGGTCAGGTACTGCGTGCCCCAGCCGCCGCGCTCCAGCCGCTGGAGCTTGTTCAGCGACCAGTAGTCGAAGATGGTCGTACGGCCATCACGCCCGCTGAAGCCCTCGGCATCCATCCCGCGCTCGCCCAGCTCCTGGGCGAAGTAGTGCATCCAGGGATTGGTGCCGCTCAGTGCAGCCACCAGCGAGGAGCGGAAGCCCCGACGGGCATCGCCGTAGACGAAGTCCGAGGCCAGGCGCTGCTCGTCATGGTTCTCCATGAAGTAGCACATCTTGGGCTGCAGCGCCCCCACGGCATCGCGCACGGCGGTGAAGTCCGCGGGCGCTGCCTCCCCACGCCCTATAGCGATGAGCCGATCGTAGACGCCGACCTTATCATAGAGGTAGTCGAAGCCCGCCGCTAGATAGCTGGCATAGCGATGCGGCTGGTAGATCTCGGCGATAAAGAGCAGGCGGGGGAACTCGGCCTTGAGCTGCGGCAGGCACCAGCCCCAGAAGGCCTCGGGCACGAGCTCAGCCATATCACAGCGGAAGCCGTCCACGCCCTTAGCCGCCCAGTAGCGGAGGATGTCGCGCATCTTGAGCCAGGTCGAGGGGATGGGCTCGGTGTGCAGTCCCGTAGCGCCGAGGTAGTCGACCCCGTAGTTGAGCTTGATGGTCTCGTACCAGTCGTTGATGCTGGGCGAGGGGCTGAAGCAGTCGTTGCCCGTAGCACGGGCGGGCTGCTCGCTATATCGGGGCAGCTCGGGGCTCTGCCGCGGCAGCTCGAGCGTGGTGCCAGGAAGGTAGTAGAAGTTATTGCTGAGACTGAAGGCAAGCGCGGGATCGTCGTCCGCCCCTAGATCCTCCACCCCCTCGGGACAGACATCCGAATGGTAGCTGCGCGCCACATGATTGGGGATGAAGTCCATGAGGAAGCCCAGTCCCGCAGCGTGCGTACGCTCCAGGAGCGCCTCCAGCTCCGCCATGCGCTCAGCGGGCTGCTCCACTAGATCTGGATCGACATCGTAGTAGTCCTTGACGGCATAGGGCGAGCCCGCTACCCCCTTGACCGTATCGGGGTGATCTGGGCGGATGCCGTAGGCGCTGTAGTCGGTCTGGGTGGCGTGCTCCAGCAGACCGATATACCATACATGGCTCGCCCCTAGGCTGCGGATATAGGCCAGTGCCTCGGGCGTGAAGCGGGAGAGTCGGCCGACGCCGTTCTCGCTGAGACTCCCTCCAGGGATGCGTGTGGTCGAGTCATTGCCCCAGAGGCGGGGCAGGACGGCATAGATAAAGGGCTTGGCAGTGCTATTCTTCATGCTTTATATTACTATTCGTAGAGGGGACGAGGGGCGCAAGCTCCTGCTTGGCCAGCCCGTAGCCGATCTTCATGAGGGACTCGGCAGCGCTGACCTCAAACATCCCATAGCGCGTCACCTCGGGACTCTCCAGCAGGTAGTCACAGGCCGCACAGTCGGGGATGGCATTCTGACGGAAGACGAGCTCCCAGGAGCGGTTGGCCACAGAGAGCATCGTATGCTCGCCCTCGTGGGGCTGCACGGGACCGAGGTTCACCCCGATGACCGTCTGGCAGTCCTGACGTATCGTCGTCACGGGGAAGTTACGGAAGAGGCCCCCGTCGACATAGGTGTGCCCGTCGATGATCACGGGGGTGAAGAGGATGGGCACCGTGCAGGAGGCGAGGATGATATCCGCCAGCCTCCCCTCCGTGAAGACGTGCTCCACCCCGGCATCCAGGTCAGTGGCTACGATACGCATAGGCAGCGGGAGCTGCTCGAGGCGCTTGTAGGGGAGGTTGCGCTTGAGCAGGCGATGGAAGGAGGTCGTACGGAAGAGCCCGCCATCCCTGAGCGCCAGGCTCGTTGCCTTGAGGAAGCCCACCTTGCTGAAGAGGTCGTAGATCTCCTGAGGGGCGTAGCCCGAGGCGTAGAAGGCTCCCATGATGGAGCCCGCACTGGTACCCGCGATGATCTCGGGCTGTATGCCAGCCTCTGCCATATAGCTCATGACACCGAGGTGCGCGAAGCCCTTGATGCTGCCGCCACTTAGGGCGAGTCCTAGTCGATATGCTGCCATAGTCTATTGCCTTATAGGGTCTTGCTGCTGCTAAATAGAGTCTTGCTGCAAAGGTAAGGATAGTCGGGGGAATCCGAGAAAAGGACAGCGCCCCGCGGGAGTCGAGACTCCTGCGGGGCGCTGCTTATGCTGTAGGGCGTAGACTAGCGGACTATTTCTTCGCCTGACGTGCCGAGTAGCTCAGGTTGAGCGCGTCTGCACGACGTAGTTCTTCCTTGATCTGGGAGATGATGTTCATCTTCGTCTCGCGGTCAGCCTTGAGGGATACCTGCATCAGCTTGCGGCGCTCATCCTTGATCTTACTCTCTGCCTGCTTGATGTAGCTGTAGACAGCGGTAGGATTGGAGGTCACCTGGTCGTTGAGCTGGATCGCGGAGTTGCTCCCGTACATCGCGCGGTACTCCTTATTGGGCTTACCGACGTAGATGAAGGTTACGAGCGACTTCTCCTCGAGCTTGGTCAGCTCGGTAGCGTTCGGCAGGTTGCTGAAGCTTACCTTAGGCGTCACCTCACGGATCGTCGTCACCATCATGATGAAGAAGAGGAAGGCGAAGACCAAGTCAGGGAGAGAAGAGGTGTTCAACTCGGGCATCTCGCGCCCACCTGATTTATTGAATTTTCCCATTTCCTTCTTACTTCTTTACGAGGTTAGACAGAGGCATCTCGGAGATGTGCATAGGATATGCATCCGTGACGGACTTCTTCTGCTCGGGCGTGAGGTCCTCAAAGCCCTTACCGAAGTTCTGCTTGGCGAACTTATCCCACACTTCATTGTAGGCCTTGATCAGCTCGTTCTGCACGTTGACGTACATCTGATAGCTGGTCTCGACCTCATTCTTGATCGAGATCGCGTAGCCGCTGGTGATGACCTTACGATTCCCTAGACCGACGATCTCGCGGACCTCGAGCTCGGGGAGGTAAGGCTTCTCCTCAGGGTTCATGATGAACTCAACAGCGTAGTCCTTGAGCTGGTCTAGCTTGACAGGGATCAGCTGGTCGACGCCAGCATTGTCCTTACGAGAGACCACGATCTCATCGGCACGGTTGACCAGCAAGCGCATGATGTTGCGGTCGTTGATCTCCACTTGCTGCTGCTGCTCTTGCTTAGGGGCGATCGGCGGTAGACGACGCTTCAGCCCCTTATCAGTATCCATTGAGGTTGTAACCAAGAAGAAGATAAGCAACATAAAAGCGATATCGGCGGACGATGACCCGTTGATACCGGGAGTCTTTCTTTTTGCCATAGTGCTTTCTGCTTTATTCGTTATTGATTACAGACCTTATCGCTTCAGAGCCTTGGAGACACTACCCCAGATGGCAGCTCCCAGAGTGACGATGAAGAGGACGTAGATAGAGTAGAGCCACATATCGGTGACCTTGAGCCAGCCAGACGTATTGTAGGTCTGCGAAGCCTCATTAAGGCCAGCGATGGGGGTACCATCACCGATAGCGTAGGTGATGACGAGCAGTGCCACGAAGGCACCGAAGCCCGCCAGGGAGGACACGAGGCCCTTTTTGTTGGACGCAAAGTTGATCACAGCGAAGATCGCCGTAGCGGCGAAGGTCACCAGGAACAGTGCGTAGGTCCAGAAGAGTAAGAGACCCGTGTACGCGTAGTCCTTGTTGCCCTTAGCGTCGACCTCAGCGCCTCCGAAGAAGAAGACGGCGAAGATGATGACGCTGATGACAGACAGAGCCAGTAGCGTAGAGCTGGATACCTTACGTATCTTAGTTACAGCCATTGCTTATTCTGGGTATGGGTGAGTGTATTAGCGCTTCTCGTTGTACTTAACGATGAGGTCAAGCAGCGTGATGGAGGCATCTTCCATGCGGTTGAGGATACCTTCTACGAGGGAGAGGATGTAGTTGTAGAAGATCTGAAGGATGAGGGCTACGACGAGACCACCGATGGTCGTGATCAGAGCCACCTTCATACCACCTGCTACGACCGTTGGGCTGATGTCACCGACGCGCTCGATGTTATCGAAGGCCTGGACCATACCGACGACCGTACCAAGGAAGCCGAGCGATGGAGCCATAGCGATGAAGAGCGTGATCCAGGAGAGGTTCTTCTCGAGGAGACCACCCTGTACACCACCGTAGGATACGACAGACTTCTCGACGATGTCGATACCCTGATTGGCACGCAGCAGCGCCTGGTAGGCGATGGAGGCGATAGGGCCACGCGTGTCACGAGCGATGCTCTTAGCCTTCTCGAGGTCACCGGCAGCCAGTGCAGCCTCGATGTTCTTGAGGAGCTGGTCGGGGTTGGTGTTCGCCAGGTTGAGGTAGATGATACGCTCGAGGCAGATAGCCAGACCGAGGATCAGCGTGATGGCGACGAGCGCCATGAAGTCTGCACCCCCTTCGATGAACTTCGTCTTGAGCTCCTGGTGGAAGGTCGTCTCAGCGGCGACTTCTTCACCAGCGGTAGCGCTAGCGTCTGCAGCAGCAGCCTGAGGAGCAGCGGCAGCAGTAGAGTCCACCTGTTCGGTAGCTGGGGCAGCAGCAGCGCTGTCTGCGTTCTGAGCCATAGCAATCGTGGAGAAGCCGGCAGAGAGAAGAGCTACGCAAGCAACGGTTGCGAATAACTTTTTCATTGTCGAATAGTTGTTTGTGAGTTAGTAAGTTTATTATTCTGTTCGTTCCTGAGGGGACCAGCAGCGATCGCTATCGCGCTGATCCAAAGGCCATTCCTCGGCGAGCGACTACTGGGCAGGGCCTAGCAGGAGCAGGGAGAATACAGCTCTTTCAAGTCCAAAAATACAGCTTTTCCTCACTAAAACAAAATCCTCCGCCCGCGCAGCCGATCGCGAGCTCCCCTCTAGGCTAAGCACATCTCTAGCCCGTCCCCCGCCGTGCTCCTAGCTCGAGCTCTGTCCCTCCCCTACCCCGCACACTACTTCACCTCGTCACCCGAGCCTGGGGACGGAGCTCCATAGGCGGCCAAGAGCAAAGGCAGGCCGCAGCCAGACAAGGGCAGAGCAGGGCCAAGCAGCTGCAGACAGGGTGCTTCGACCGCCTTGGAGCGGAAGTCCTTATGAGGCAGAAGCAATCCCCTCCTATAGTCCAGTCCCCCTCTATATAATACGGAGTATCCGCCCGCTCTAGGGGAGACCGCACCGGGGGATATCCATCAGCCATCTGATGGGTAGCAGTCAGCCTACCGAGGGGTATCAGTGGAAGCGCTGAGGGATATGCCTCAGAGCGCCCCGAGCCAAAAGGGAGCAGCCCCCTCCTAGCCTTGGGCTAGCCTTCCTCCTATAATAACGAGCGCGTCCCCACCCGACTGCCTAGACAGCCGGATGGGGACGCGCTTGCTTTGAGGAGCTGGGAGGCCAAGCCCTTAGACCAGCCCCTTAGCTAAAAGATGAGCGACTGCAGCTGGTAGACCAGCGCACCTGCCAGATAGCCCGCCAGCGCGAAGACACTGAAGCGCTTGAAGTAGTAGCCGAAGCTGATCTCCTCCAGTCCCATCACCGTAACGCCCGTAGCCGAACCGATGATCAGGAGGCTACCGCCCGTCACCGCACAGTAGGCGAGGAAGACCCAGAAGCTCCCATTGACGACGAAGGGCGTCAGCGCCCCCGAGGCATCCACGGGGTACATCCCGAGGACAGCGGCCACGAGGGCCACATTATCCAGCATCGCCGAGAGCACCCCGATGATCCCCGCCAGCAGCCCCGTGCTGGGGATGAGCTCGGTGACGTGTGTGGAGGCTGCCGCCAGCTGCCCGCCCTCGATGAGCGCAGCGACCGACATCAGGATCCCGAGGAAGTAGAAGATCGTCGTCAGATCCGCGCTGTGCAGCAGCTCGGTCATCCTCAGGCTTGTAGCCGAACGCAGGCGCCTTTTGTGACGGGAGAACATCAGCTCGGTATAGATCCACACCAGCACCAGCCCGAAGATGACGCCCATGAAGGCCGGTACGTCGAAGAAGGTCTGCCAGATAGGCACTAGCATCAGCGAAGCGATCCCGAGGAGGAAGACCGTGATACGTGCCGACTGCGGCAGGATGTCCGCCACATCGTCCTCGGGCACATCAGGCAGCGCACGCAGGCGTGCCCCCTTCTTGAAGAGGAGGAAGTGCGTGAGCGTCGTGGCCACGAGCATATTCACCAGCGAGGGGATGATGAGGTGGAAGATCTGGTAGTAGGGCGTGATGCGCCCGCTATTCCACAGCAGCAGCGTGGTCACGTCGCCGATGGGCGACCACGAGCCCCCGGCATTACAGGCAATGATGCTGAGGCAGGCGTACTTCATACGATCGGTACGGTCGGGCACGAGGCGGCGCAGCACCGCGATGATGACGATAGCCGCAGCGAGGTTATCCAGGAAGGCGGAGAAGAGGAAGGAGGCGAAGGCCACACGCCACAGGAGACGGCGCTTATTGGTCGTCTCGACGATCTTCGCCACCGACTTGAAGCCCCCGTAGTTATCGATCGTATTGACCAGCACCATGGAGCAGAGGACGAAGAAGAGCGTCCCCGAGACATCGCCGAGGTGCTCAGTGAGCTTGAGGGACAGATAGTCCGAGACATCGTGCGTCGCCTCCTCGGCAGGAGCGTGACGCAGGAAGTCCGCGAAGCCCTGCGTGGCGGCGGCGATGTCGGTATCGACCAGCAGGATGAACCAGAGCAGCACGCAGGTCAGCAGCGCCGTGGCGGTCTTGTTCACCTTGATCTGCTCCTCGAAGGCAATCCCAAGGATGCCGAGGACGAAGATCAAGGGCATGAGATAATAGGTAGGCATTGGATGATAGAGCTTGGATAAAAGGGGCTGCCTCACGCAGCCCGAGCCCGAAGCAAGGCTCTAGAGGTAGAGACAAAGGGAGCTACCCAGCCCCCAGTGTAGCCTACGCGCCCGAGACATTTCGCCTGAGGCCGTAGGGAGACTATAGCCCGCAGGACGGTAGCTGAGCCCCAGCGGGAAGCTCAGTGCCAGCTGTGGGCAGACACGCCAGTAGGGCGTCGCCTCTAGCCCCATCGTTAGGGACCAGGTAGGGAACTCGGGGACAGGCACGCCCGGGAGGAGTGACTCAGCCCCCAGATGGTGCCGCAGCCCCAGCCAGGGGTGTAGCCTTAGGCCGCGGTTGGCGTAGAGCTGCCAGTTGCGCCCCGCCCCGAGCCGTAGCTCGAGGGCCTGCACACGGCCTAGCGCCTGCTGGTGGCCTCCCACGGCCCGCAGCTCGTCGAGGCTGAGGAGGAAGTGCCCACGGAGGAAGTAGGAGGAGTCCGCCCAGGGGCGGTAGAGCGCCGCCAGCCCGAAGCTGCGGCTATAGAGGCGAGCATGGTCGCTGCGCTGCTCCACGCCATACTCCAGCTGCACGGGCAGCTCGAGCGTCAGCCGCGGGAGCTGCGCCTCGGCATAGTGGTGCGTGCGCAGGGCATAGCGCTTATCTCCGAAGATCTGCCCCGTGATCCAGTAGCCTACATGCGCCGAGAGGATCCCGAAGCCCGCCCCAGCGACGACGTCGCCCAGCCAGTGCCTATTGTTCATCAGACGTCCCAGTCCCGCAGCGCCTGCGAGGCTATAGCTGAGGTAGGGAAGCCATGGGTAGCGCGCTCCGTACTCGATATTGAGGACTTCAGCCGAGGCAAAGGCCATGGCCGTATGCCCCGAGGGGAAGGAGTTACGCGAGCTGCCATCGGGGCGCTGCACGCGTGCCGTGTACTTGATCGCAGAGGTCACGGCCAGCATCGTCGCCGTGGTGAAGGCGTCGGCCGTGAGCGCTTGCCAAGGGCTACGCGAGACGCCCTGCAGCCCGCCGAAGCTCATCCCCAGCTGCACTGCCATGGGGGCGAACTGTAGGTAGTCATCGTAGTGGTGGCGGAAGGTCGGGATATAGCCGTTGCGCAGCGCGCGTATATCCTTATTGTGCAGGCTCTGGATGAGGCCGAGGCTGACCAGCGGCACCGTCATCCGCAGCGTAGAGCGGAGGTCCTGCCGCACATACCAGGCGGTGCTATCGGCCTGCTGCGCCCTGAGCGGAGCACTGAGGCTAGCGACACAGAGCACAAGGGCAAGGAGCGAGCGAAGGGATACAAGCATAGCGTGATCTACTAGAACTGTCCGAGGGCAAGCACCTGCCACTGAGCCGAGGCCTCGCCCTGTAGGTCGTGCGTCACCAGCAGCAGCGTCGTCTCGCTCGGCACGAGGCGGTAGAGGAGTTCGTCGAACTGCTCGCGGTACTTACGGTCGAGGAAGCTGAGCGGCTCATCCAGGATCAGCAGCTCGGGCTGCGAGGCCAGCGCCCGAGCTAGCAGCGTGCGTTGCAGCTGCCCACCACTGAGCTGCCCGATCGGCTGCGCCAGCAGCGAGGAGAGCCCCGCCTCGGCGGCGAGCTGCTCCACGGCCTCACGGCGTGCTCCACGCCCTCGGAGCTCGGCGGGCAGCCCCGAGTCAATGACCTCCTCGACGGAGATGGGGAAGTGGCGATCCAGCTGGTTGATCTGCGGCAGGTAGCTCATCTCTAGGCGCGACGTCTCCTGCCCCGCACGGTCGTAGCGCACCAGGCGCCCGCCTCTCAGGGGGATGAGCCCCAGGATGGTACGCATCAGCGTCGTCTTACCGCAGCCATTGGGCCCCGTGATCGCCCAGTGGGCGCCACGCTCCACGCTCCAGTCGAAGTGCTCCCGCACGAGCGTATCGGAGTAGCCGAGGCTGGCATCCTCCAGCTTGATGATCGTTGGCATAGCTGCTCTTAGTTGATTAGGGACTTAGTGCTCGGCTAGCGCGTGGGCGATGCGGCGCAGCTCGCCCTGCCAGTCGGCACTGAGGGGCCTAATGGTCACGGTACGCGCGCCGAGCTCCTGGGCGATGCTCTGGACAATCTTACTATCGAACTCCTGCTGCACGAAGACGACACGCACCCCAGCGGCACGCGCCTTGGCTACGATCTCCGCAACATGACGGGGCGAGGGCTCCTTGCCGTCCTCCTCCACCACTAGCTGGGTGAAGCCCCATTCCTCTGCGAACTCTGAGAGCGAGGGGTGATAGATGACGAAGGCCGAGGAGCTACGCCCGCGGAGCGTCGCCTCGAGCTCGGTCTGCAGCGCGTCCAGCTGTGCCGTGAGCGCCTGATGACGCTCGCTGTAGCGGGCTGAGTCCTGGGGGTTCAGCTCGACGAGTCCCATGAGCGCTACGCTCGCCAGAGCACGCAGCCCGCGCACACTGGTCCAGTAGTGCGGGTCGTGGACGAGGCCATCAGCCCCGTGGCTGTGCCCAGAGGCCTTTGCCTCGAGGCCTGCATCCAGGCGATAGAGCTTGAGCTCGGGGTTCTGCGTCTTGATCCGCTCGACCCAGCTGCGCTCGAAGCCCAGGTCCCCGACATAGAAGAAGCCCTTACTCTCGGAGAGGGCACGTATGTCCTGCGTCGTGGGCTCGTAGTTCTCGGGGCTCGCTCCCTGCGGCAGGAGGGTCGTCACCTCGGCCTCCTCGCCCGCCAGGCGCGAGAGGATATCAGCGGCAGGCGCGATGGTAGCCGTGAGCTGCATCGGGCCCGCGACCCGTGCGGCGGGTCGGCAGCCCGAGGAGAGGACGAGCAGCGCGAGGGAGAGGAGAAGCGCAAGACCTTTCATAGGGAGGGGAATCTGATAGGGTAGATGAATGGGGGCGACGAAGGGCACGAGCAGGCTAGGCAGCGCCTACTGATGCCACCAGCGCCGCAGCGCCTCACGGCTCGTAGGGGACTCGGTCTCGGCGGCCTCCTCTACGGCATCGGGCAGGTGATAGAAGAAGTCCAGCCCCGTGCGCTGCTCCAGCTCGCGTACCGAGAGGGTCAGCGAGGGGATCTGCACGCTAGGGCCGTAGCTGCGGTGCTCCGTCCAGAAGGCTATGGCGTGGTACTGCCCGCCCTTGCGTGCCAGCACGGCCATCCAATAGTAGCGCGGGACGACGACACGCCCCTTCATACGCTTCGGCTCGATCTGCCCGTCGGCTATGGTGCCGCCCTTGGCGACGTAGAGCGTATCGCAGAGCCCTCTGTCGTCCGCCCAGTCCTGCACGCGGCGCTCCAGGCGATGCCAGATGCCAGCATTGTGCGCCTGCAGCTGGGGGCTCATATTGGTGTAGTAGAAGGTCTGCTCATTGGCCTCGGGCGAATAGACGCGGTCCTCCGAGGCGACGAGGTGCCCACGGCTGTAGCCGCTGCGGCGGAAGAAGCTCGCGGTGTTGTAGCGGGCGGGCACCTTGGGGTCCCAAGCCCAGGCCTCGCTGCGACTGACCTCCTTGACGGCCGTCTCGGGCGTGAAGGAGAAGCAGACCCAGCGGGCATGCAGGCGGGTGACGTCGTACTCTAGGGAATAGGTCACACGACCCGAGGCACGATGCGTGACGTAGTAGTTGGCATTGCCTCCCGCTAGACGCGGCATCTCCAGCAGCGTCGTATCCCCATTGATGATCTCATCCTCGATCGCCCCTAGCGGCGTGTAGGGCGAGGTGCACACCGTGCTATCCCCCGCCTGCTCTAGGGTCTGAGGCCCCGCGGAGGGCGCAGTGGCCTCCGAGCGCGAGAGTGCACGGTAGCCTAGATAGCCTAGGAGGATCAGTAGGAGCGGTAGGAGCCTGCCGAGCCTCCCCCATCCCTTAGCCTTAGCTGTACGTCTACGTCGAGCCATGCGTCGTACTACTCCTTATTTGTATAGGTAGCGGCGTATGCTCTGCTTGGGCGTCTTCTCGAAGGGCTCCTCACGCAGCTCGAAGCGCTGGATCTGCTCGTAGCTGCCCACCTGGGCGTTGAGCGTCGCACGCTGCGCCTGGATCTGCTGCCAGCCCTCCTCGAGTGTAAGGCCGTGCTCCTGGAGGAGCTGCTTATTGGGCACGATGAGCGCCTCCAGCTTGCCCTCACGCATCAGCACGAGGCTCTCCTGCACATAGGGCAGCAGGCCGATCTTAGCCTCGATCTCCTCGGGGTAGATGTTCTGCCCGCTAGGGCCGAGGAGCATCGCCTTGGAGCGTCCACGGATGTAGAGGAAGTGGTCGCTGTCCATCGTCCCGAGGTCGCCCGTACGCATCCAGCCGTCCTCGGTGAAGAGCTGAGCCGTCTGCTCGGGATTCTTGTAGTAGCCCATACAGACGTTCTCCCCGCGCACCTGGATCTCGCCGATCGTAGCATCATGCCCCTCGGCATGCTCGCCCTCGAGCGGGGCGATACGCGCCTCCATATAGGGGTGCAGCACACGGCCGCAGGAGCGCAGGCGCCACTCATCGGCTCCGATATAGGAGATGAGGGGGGCACACTCGGTCATCCCGTAGCCGACGGTGATGGGGAAGCCGATGCGCTTGAGGAAGGCACCGACCTCGGGATTGAGCGCAGCGCCGCCTACGATGACCTGGCGGAAGGCTCCGCCGAGGCCCTCGGTGAGCTGCTGGCGCACCTTGCGGTAGACGATATTGCGCAGGAAGGGCAGGGCGAGCATGAAGCGTACCTTGCGCGACTTCAGCACGGGCTGCAGGGTATTCTGGTAGATCTTCTCCAGCACAAGGGGCACGGAGATGATGATCGTAGGGCGCACCTTGCGGAAGGCCGCGCCGAGGATCTTCGGCGAAGGCACCTTACCGAGCACGACGACGCGCGTACCGCTGGCCATAGCGAGGCAGAGATTGATCATGCAGCTATAGACGTGCGCCATGGGGAGGAAGCAGAGGAGCACCTCTCCGGGGCTGATGATCTTGCGCTCCATGCAGAAGACGAGGTTGCCCGCGAAGTTGTTCCCCGAGAGCATCACGCCCTTGCTGAAGCCCGTCGTCCCCGAGGTGTAGTTGAGTACGAGCAGCTCGTCATTGGGCGTATGGTAGTAGCTAAGCTCCTCGGGACGCATCCCCTCAGGGTAGCGTGCCTGATGCTGGGCGCGTGCCTCCTCGAGCTGACGCTGGAGCGTCTCCAGTCCCTCGGGGCTGTAGAGCGCCGTCCCCTCCTGGAAGTCCACCACGGCCGTGAGCACGGGATTGAGCTCGGGGCGCATCTGCTCCCACAGCTTGGCATTGATCCCTAGGATACGCGCCTCGGAGTGGCTGATGATCTGCTGGGCATCAGCAGGAGGGAAGTCCTGTAGGATGGGGACGATGACGGCACCGTAGGTGATGGCTGCCAGGAAGAAGATCCCCCATTCGGCGGAGTCCTTACCCATAAGGGCGACCTTCTCACCACGCTGTAGTCCCTGGGCGCCAAAGAAGCTATGCCAGCAGTCAATCTCCTCGGCCATGCCCCCGAAGGTATAGGCGCGTCCCTCGTAGTTCTCCATCGCGGGCAGGTCCCAGTGCTTGCGGAAGCTGTCCTCAAAGAGCGAAATAAAGTTCTTAGCTATCATCAGCTGTTATCTAGTCGTCAGTCTTTAGGTTGATCGGCACACAAGACGCACCCCCTACCCCACTAGGGTCAGGCGCCATTCTATATATATAAAGGGGAGCAATTGCTCCTCCCTCGAGGAGGGCACTAGCGCTAGTGCCTACCCCCTCTAATAACAAAGATACTAAATAGCCACAAAAGAGCGAGGTCAGCCCCCTGTATCGGGAGGCTGACCTCGCTGTATCGCTGGCGCTCGAGGCGCTGCTATAGTATTACTGCAGGCGGAAGACTACGGGCACGATGAAGCGCGTACGTACGGCCTTACCCTGCTGGCGACCGGGCTTCCACTTAGGCATCGCCTTAACCACACGGACTGCCTCCTTGTCGAGCTCGGGGTCTACGCCCTTGATGGTCTCTACCTGAGAGGCGGAGCCATCACGCTCTACGACGAAGCGAACCATGACCTTACCCTGGATACCGTTGTCCACAGCACGCTCGGGGTACTGGATATTCTTGGCCAGATACTTCATGAATGCTTCCATACCACCGGGGAACTCAGGCTGCTCCTCTACGATCTCGAAGACCGTCTGGTCTACTTCCTCGTCAGTATTGACGTTCTTAGTCCCGAGGGGGATGTTGGGAGGAGGAAGGGGCTTATCCTGGTCTGCGGAGACGAAGGAGGGCTTGATGACCTCCTTGTTGTTATCCACGACCTTGAACTCCTCAGGCAGCTGGACCTCGGTCTGCTGTGCCTGCTGGGGCTCTGGTTCGGGTTCTTCGGGCTTCTGCTCGTCCTGGATGTTCATCACCTCATCGATATCCTTGAGGTCAAGCCCCGAAGAGGTATTCGTAGCCTGTGCGACGGAACTGCGCCACTCCAAGCTGACGAACACTACAGAGAGAGCTACCAGTAGTCCGAGCAGGAGCGACAGGCCTTTGCCACGCTCGAGGTCTGCCTTGGGGGACTTCTTGATTTCCATTACTGCTACACTTTATAGTTGTGATACATACGTACGCTCCCGCAAAGGGTGGGAGACGACTTAGTTACTTTTCTGAGGGCAAATATACGAATATATTTTCGTTCCACACACAGGCACAGACAGCTGCTGCACCCAGCGCGAGGGAGCTCCCTCGACCACAGGGCGCCTAGCCTAGGCTAGAGCCTCGTGGGAGCTGGACGATGGGCGGGACCTTCTGCTGCAGGGGGCGGGCCTTCGGCTGCGCCCCTAGCCTATCCCTCTATATAACGTACACGCGCGAGCTCTAGTATCCCAGCCTCCACAGAGTGCTCACCCTCCTCAAGAGTACCGTGAGGAGCTCGGGGCCCGAGGCGAGACATAGGTCGCAGGCCCAGCCCCTCACGCAGGCAGCAGCTCCTTCTCCTAGCAGGCAGCGCGCCCGAGGGATATCCGTCAGCCGCATGCGACCTATCCCTCGGCGCCGTGAGGGGCGCCCATGAGGAGGCTGAGGGATATCCCTCACAGGCCCCTAGAGGCTAGGCGGAAGTGAGCTCCCGAGACTCGGTTCGCAGGTCACGCCCGAGCTCGGGCTGGGATAAGTCCGTAATTTATCGTACCTTTGCGGCGTTTTACGATTGTCTCGGAGACGAGCAGCCTGAGCCCAGAGCGCTGGCCTCAGACTCGTGTGATGGGAAATTAGAAGACACTAATTTTGAGTAACACATTATTAAGAACAGAATGAAGACATTCGCACTCAGCGGTGAGCTCCGCACCGAGCTCGGCAAGAAGGCCTCCAAGGGCCTGCGCGCAGGTGACCAGATCCCTGCAGTCCTCTACGGAGGCAACGACGTGGTTCACTTCACGGTTAGTCAGGAGGCTGTCCGCAACCTCGTCTACTCGCCCGACATCTTCGTTATCGACCTCACCATAGGCGGCAAGACGGTCAAGGCCATCCTCAAGGACCTTCAGTTCCACCCCGTCTCCGACGCGATCCTGCACCTCGACTTCCTCCAGGTAGAGGAAGGTAAGGCTATCGTCATGGAAGTACCTGTCGTCCTCACCGGCCACGCCGAAGGTGTGAAGGCAGGGGGTAAGCTCAGCCTCGAGATGCGTAAGCTCAAGGTACGCGCACCCTACACGGACATCCCCGAGCAGCTCTTCATCGACGTCACCGAGCTTGGTCTGGGTAAGACCATCCAGGTCGGTGCCCTCAGCTTCGATGGGCTCGAGATCATCAACGCTAAGAACGCTGTCGTCTGCGCCGTCAAGCTCACCCGTGCTGCACGTGGTGCTATGGCCAAGAGCGGCAAGTAAGCTCTCCCACACGCGTCCCACGGACGCCAGTGCTATACTACGAGAGGCTGCTCCATCCGATGGGGCAGCCTCTCCTCCTTGAGCCCGTGCCCAGCCTAGGATGCACGGCCTATCATCACTGATCATCATGCGCCCCCTCCTCACCCTCCTACTCCTCTGTGCTCTGCCCCTAGCTGCCCACGTACGCCAAGAGGGACTGCGCACCGCCAAGCAGCTCGAGCAGCGAGGCGGTGCCGTCTGCGTCCTGGTGCGCGACCTCGAGACGGACTCCCTACTCGTGGACTGGCGCTCGAGGCAGGACTTCTGCCCCGCCTCTCTGACGAAGATCCCCACGACAGCAGCCTTCCTCGCCCTACGCGGTGCGGACTACCGCTTCCGTATGCCACTGCTGCTGGATGGCGTGCAGCAGGGCGAGACCTTCAAGGGGCGGCTCATCGTGCAGGCCTCGGGCGACCCCTCCCTCGGCTCGCACTATGTCCCCGAGCGCACGCGTCTGCTGCAGCAGCTCGACGGGCTGCTCCGCCAGCGCGGCATACGCCACTTCACGGGCGGCATACAGCTCCAGCTGCGGGACCTCCCCGAGCCCGCCTACGGCGTACACTGGCTGGAGGAGGATCTAGATAGCTACTACGGAGCCCCCGTCTCGGGCTGCAACATCGGCGACAACTATGCCGACCTCTACCTCTCCAGCGATCGCGAGGGTACGGCTGCGGACTATGACCTTGCCTCCGTCTCCCTACCCAGCAGCTCGGGCCTCGAGCTGAGCAGCCGCACCAGCGTCAGCTCGCACATCAGCCCCGCGGGCGACAGCGTCTATCTCTCGGGGCAGATACGCCCGGGCCTCATGCGTCGCTACCAGCGTATGCCGCTCTCGAGCCCCGCACACTATGCTGCCCTATGGCTCAGCGAAGGCCTGCAGCAGCGCGGCATCAGCTTCGGTGAGGCCCCCCGCCTCGACTACGACCGACAGACGGCAGGCGATACCCTAGGCGTCTACGAGTCCCTACCCGCCGACACGCTGGTACGCATCACCAACTTCCGCAGCGCCAATGTCTACGCCGAGGCCCTGGCCTACCACCTCAACAGCCCCGAGGAGCGCCCCGAGGGTCTGCCCAAGGGGGTGCTACGCTACTGGAAGGATCGCCTCAAGCTCGACAGACGCTCCCTAGACCTACGCGACGGCTCGGGGCTCAGTCGCTCGGGACGCCTGCAGCCGCAGGCCCTAGAGCAGATCCTACGCTGCGTATGGCAGGACAGCACGCTGCGCGAGCCCTTCCTCTACAGCCTCCCACGTGCTGGCTACGAGGGCTCGGTACGTAGCCTCACCCTTCGCCCCGAGATCACGGCCCAGGTCAAGAGTGGCTCCCTGCGCGGCGTACGCGGCTATGCGGGCTACCTCGAGCATGAGGGACGCTGGTACAGCATCGTCTACATCGCCAACGGCATAGGCGCTGAGGCCGCACGCCAGGGCTTCATCCAGACGGCCAACGAGCTCTTCTATCCGCCTGCCCCAGAGGGCTTGCAGCACAAAGCGGGCGAGCAGGCCACCAGCGCCAAGGCAGGGGGGAAGAAGGCCCACGGCAGCTCGGCCAAGGCTCCTAAGGGCAAGGCAGCGAAGGCCAAGTCTACGAAGGCCGCCTCCAGCAAAGCCTCCCGCAAGGGTAAGGGCAAGCGCTAAACAGAGCGCTACACAAGCAATCAGGCCCCTCACTCCGCGATCGGGGTGAGGGGCCTGAGCTATGGGGGAGCCACGAGTGGATTGAGCGAAAACTCCTATGAACAGGATTTGAGCTCCTGCCTACCTTTGTAATCTACCGCTCTCCCCGAGGGGAGAATGAGCCGCGGCCCATTGTAGCTCGCCATTGGTAGGTAGGTTGACTCGGTTTTCAATGTTGTACGTTGAGTTTCCCTATCGACAACGTGGCTCTTTGAGTCTTTTCCTACGACAAAGTTAAGCTTTATATACAAAGAAAACAAGCCCCCTTCCGCAGGGCGCTCTCACCAGTTGCTTCGCCCGCTTCCCTAGGGCTCAGACCGCATCCCTTAGGCCTCGGGCACGCCTGCCCCACCGAGGGCGAGCCGCGCTGAGGGATATCCATCAGAGCGCTGAGGGACGTCCGTCAGCCACGTGAGGGATATCAGCCAGCAGCGCTCAGGGATATCCCTCAGCTCAGGTGAGGCTTAGGACAAAGCTTCGCGAGCTCCCTGAGCCGCTGAGCTGCGGGGTGAAGGTCAGCAGGCGGGGCCCCCACTCGGAGCAGGCCGAGCGAAGCCTCTAAGGGGTACAAAAAGCAGTGCCGAGTGCAGCCTAAGCCACCTCGGCACTTTTCTTCACAGCAGATTAAACCTTCGCTCCGCTGAGGCATCTAAGCCTTATCCCCTCCTAGGCTACCGACTCTGGTAGCTAGACACAGACACATCCTTAATAGATATAGAGTATATGACCCACAGACGTATCGTCATCACCTCACTCAGCCTCGCCCTAGTCGGGCTGCTGGGGCTCAGCGCTTGTGGCGGCTCGGGAGAGCAAGCCCAGCAGGGTGCCCAGGGAGCACCCGAGCTACCCGTCCGCACCCTTGCCAGCAGTGATTTCTCCGTAGACAACAGCTATCCAGCCGTCATCCGCGGCGAGGATGACGCCGAGATCCGCCCCAAGATCTCCGGCTTCATCACCAAGGTCCTCGTCAGCGAGGGGCAGGCTGTCCGTCCGGGGCAGGCCCTCTTCCAGCTCGACGACGTCACCTACCGCGCGGCTGTCAATCAGGCTGCCGCCAGCCTCACCAGCGCCCAGGCCGCGCTCTCCACCGCTCAGCTCAACGAGCGCAACAGCAAGGAACTGCTCGCCAAGAACATCATCAGCACGAGCAACTACGAGGAGGTAGCCAATGCCCTCAGCAGTGCCCAGGCAGGCGTAGCCGTGGCTAAGGCCAACCTCACGGTCGCACGCGAGAACCTCTCCTTCTGCACCGTTTCCAGTCCTGTGGCGGGTGTCGTCGGCTCGATCAACTACCGCGTCGGGAACCTCGTCAGTCCGCAGAGCACACAGCCACTGACCCAGGTGTCCAATACCAAGCAGGCCTTCGTCTACTTCTCCCTCTCGGAGCGCGAGCTGCGCTCCTACACGGGAGGCCAGGTCTCGGGCGACCTCACGACGCTCTTCCCCAAGGTACGCCTCACGCTAGCCGACGGCAGCAGCTACCCCGAGGAGGGGACGGTGAAGGGGGTCAGCGGTGTCATCGACCGCACGACGGGCTCGGTGACGCTGCGCGTAGACTTCCCCAACGCCGCAGGCCAGCTGCGTAGCGGAGGCGTTGGCACCATACATCTACCCGCCCGCACGACGGCGGCGATCCTCGTTCCCCAGTCGGCGACGGTGGAGATACTGCATAAGAAGTTCGTCTACACACTCGGCTCGGACGGCAAGGTGAAGTTCATCGAGATCACGGTCAGCCCCTACGATGACGGGCAGAGCTATACCGTCACCTCGGGGCTCAAGGTCGGTGATCGCATCGTCACGGCAGGGACGACGACGCTACGTGAAGGCATGGAGATCAAGGCTCTGAGCGAAGCCGAATACGCGGCACGCCAGGAGGCCATACAGAAGCAGATGATGGGCGGCGGCGCTCAGCGTAAGTAAGGGCACGATAGCGACTAGACTATGAACCTCACTAGATTCATCCAGCGGCCCGTCCTCTCCACGGTGATCTCGATATTCATCGTGATCCTCGGGGTCATCGGCCTGCTGCAGCTGCCGATCGAGCAGTACCCCAATATCGCTCCGCCCACCGTCCAGGTATCGACCGCCTACGCAGGGGCCGATGCCCAGACCGTACTGAACTCAGTGATCGCCCCCCTTGAGGAGCAGATCAATGGCGTAGAGGGCATGACCTACATGACCTCTACGGCGACCAACTCAGGGGGCGCGCAGATCACCGTCTACTTCCGCGAGGGCACAGACCCCGACATGGCTGCCGTCAACGTGCAGAACCGCGTGCAGCAGGCGCAGTCCCTCCTCCCTGCCGACGTCGTGCGCGTAGGGGTAACGACGCAGAAACGCCAGTCCAGCATGCTACTCGTCTACTCCCTCAGCAGCACGGACGGACGCTACGACGCGGAGTTCCTGGCCAACTACGCCGACATCAACATCATCCCCTCGATGAAGCGCGTGCAGGGTGTAGGCTCGGCCAATACCTTCAGCCAGTCCACCTACGCCATGCGTCTGTGGCTCGACCCCGATAAGATGCGCGCCTACGGCCTTATCCCCTCGGACGTCTCGGCGATACTCGCAGCGCAGAACTTCGAGGCTGCACCCGGGAGCCTCGGCGAGTCGGGCGACCGCACCTACGAGTACACGCTGCGCTACAAGGGGCGTCTCAAGGAGCTGAGCGAGTACGAGAACGTCATCCTACGCTCCGACGAGGCCGGCGGTATCATCCGTCTCAAGGACGTGGCGAAGGTAGAGCTCGGCTCCCTCAGCTACGGGTCCAACTCCAAGCTCAACGGCCATCCTGCCGTCTCGGGGATGGTCAGTCAGATCGCGGGCTCCAATGCCAACGACATCGTCCGCGATATCAAGGCACAGCTCAAGGAGCTAGAGAAGGACTTCCCTCCCGGTATGGAGATCCAGTACGTCATAGACGTCACGGACTTCCTCCAGGCCTCGATCGATCACGTCATCCAGACGCTGCTGGAGGCCTTCCTCCTAGTCTTCATCGTCGTCTACCTCTTCCTGCAGGACCTGCGCTCCACGCTGATCCCCGCCATCGCCGTACCCGTGTCGCTGGTGGGTACCTTCTTTGTGCTGAACCTCTTCGGCTTCTCGCTCAACCTCCTCACGCTCTCGGCGCTGGTGCTCGCCATCGCTATTGTGGTGGATGACGCCATCGTGGTGGTGGAGGCTGTGCATGCCAAGCTCGACGAAGGCTACCAGTCGGCGCGCCAGGCCAGCATCGATGCCATGCACGAGATCTCAGGGGCCATCATCTCCATCACGCTGGTGATGGCGGCGGTCTTCGTACCCGTGTCCTTCATCTCGGGCATCAGTGGGGCCTTCTTCCGCGAGTTCGGGATCACGATGGCCATCGCTATTGTGATCTCGGCGGTGAACGCCCTGACGCTGAGCCCTGCCCTGTGCGCGCTGCTGCTGCGGGCCCATACGGACCACGAGGGGAAGAAGCTCAACTTCGTCAAGCGCTTCCATCTGGCCTTCAACACGGCCTACGATCGCCACGTGCAGCGCCCCTATGAGCGCTTCGTCCGCTTCTTCACGGGGCACAAGGTCAGCGCGGCTGTCCTCGTCGTGGTGAGCATCCTGGCCACGGGCTACTTCATGATGACGACCAGCAGCGAGCTCGTCCCCAGCGAGGACACGGGCTCCGTGATGGTCGCCGTCTCCACACCTCCGGGGACGAGCCGCGAGAAGACCGAGGCCGTGCTGGCCAAGGTCGCCAAGGTCGCCGAGGCTCAGGATGGCGTCTCCAAGGTAATGCAGATCTCGGGCTTCAGCTTTATGGGTGGGAGCGGGTCCAACTATGCCTCCATGTTCATCAACATGAAGCCCTTCGGCGAGCGCAGCAATACGACGGCCGCCGTAGCAGGCACGCTGATGGCCTACGGCGCCACGATCCCCGACGTCACCGTCATAGCTATGACACCGCCGATGATTCCAGGCTACGGGATGTCCTCGGGCGTATCGCTGACGATGCTCGACCGCACGGGGGGCTCCCTGGACAAGTTCTTCGGCGAGGCGCAGAAGTTCCTCGGCGCGCTCAATGCCCGTCCCGAGGTGGCCTACGCCATGACGCAGTACAATGCCAGCTACCCGCAGTACCTCATCGACGTGGATGTAGCGGCGGCGATGCGTAGCGGCACGACGCCCCAGGCCATCCTCACGACGCTGCAGGGCTACTTCGGTGGGATGTACGTCTCCAATTTTAATCGCTACGGCAAGCTCTACCGTGTCCTACTGCAGACTGCCCCTGAGGAGCGCCTCGATATCAATGCCCTATCCAGCATCTACGTACGCACGGGCAGCGGGGAGATGGCGCCCATCACCAGCTTCATCACGACGGAGAAGGTCTACGGCCCTGCGAGCATCAATCGCTTCAACCTCTATACCTCGATCGACGTGATGGCTGCCCCCGCTCCTGGCTACGCTACGGGGGACGTCCTGAAGGCGATCTCTGAAGTCGCTGCCCAGACGCTGCCCGCAGGCTACGGCTACGACTATACGGGGCTGACGCGCTCCGAGCAGGAGTCCTCGGACACGACGACGCTGATCTTCGGCCTCTGCTTGCTCTTTGTCTACCTCATCCTGAGTGCTCAGTACGAGAGCTACGTGCTGCCGCTGTCGGTCATCCTGTCCATCCCCTTCGGCCTCTTCGGCTCCTACCTCTTCGTGCAGCTCTTCGGCCACACGAATAATATCTATACGCAGATCGCTCTGATCATGCTCATCGGTCTGCTGGCCAAGAACGCTATCCTCATCGTAGAGTTTGCCGTCGAGCGCCGCCAGCGTGGCCTCAGTATCTACGAGGCAGCGATTCAGGGTGCTGTAGCACGTCTCCGACCCATCCTCATGACCTCGCTAGCGATGATCGTCGGGCTGCTCCCGCTGATGTTCGCCTCAGGCGTCGGCGCCAACGGCAACTCTACGCTCGGCGCTACCACCGTGGGCGGGATGCTCATCGGGATGGTGCTGCAGATCTTCGTCGTCCCCACGCTCTTTGTCATCTTCCAGTACCTCCAGGAGCGCATCAAGCCTCTGGAGCCCAAGGAACCCAACACCCTCGCTCATGAAGAAGCTTAGCCATAGCCTCCTCCCCCTCCTAGGGCTCACACTCGCCCTCTCCAGCTGCGGCATCTACTCCCGCTACCAGCGCCCCACGGAGATCACTACCGAGGTCTACCGCACAGACCAAGCGGCGCTGGCCTCGACGGATAGCGGCACCAGCCTCGGGCGCCTACCCTGGCGTCAGCTCTTCACCGACCCGCAGCTCCAGCAGCTCGTAGAGGAGGCGCTGCGGCAGAATGTCGACCTGCAGACGGCCGCCCTCTCGGTGCGTCAGGCTGAGGCACAGCTGAAGGCCGCGCGCCTCTCCTTCTTCCCCAGCCTCAGCCTCGCCCCCAGCGTCAGCACCCGCAAGAGCGAGGGTGCCGACGCCACGCACAGCTACGAGCTACCCGTACAGGCAAGCTGGCAGGTGGACCTCTTCGGCTCGCTGCTCAATGCCTCGCGCAGCACCCAGGTGCAGCTGCTGCGGGCCCAGGAGTACCAGCGCCTCGTCCAGAGCCGCCTCATCGCCAGCGTCGCCAATGGCTACTACACGCTGCTGATGCTCGACCGTCAGCTCGCCCTCAGCCAGGAGGCTGCTCAGCTCGCCCAGCGCACCCTCGAGGTGATGCAGGCGCAGAAGGAGCACGGCCGCGCCCTCGAGTCGGCCGTGCAGTCGGCACGCGCGGCGCTCCATCAGGTGCAGGCGAGCCTGCCCGAGATCAAGCGCCAGCGTATCGTGGCCGAGAACAGCCTGGCGCTGCTCCTCGGCCAGTCCCCCCGCAGCTATGAGCGCGGCACGCTGGAGGCACAGAGGCTGCCCGAGCAGCTCTCCGTCGGGCTGCCCATCCAGCTCCTCAGTCAGCGACCCGATGTACGCGTGGCGGAGCTGGCACTAGCTAGCTGCTATTACCAGACGAATGCCGCCCGCTCAGCCCTCTACCCCACGCTCAGCATCAGCGGCAGCCTCGGCTGGGTCGGTAGCCTCGGGCAGGCAGTAGCAAACCCCATGCGTCTGGTCAGCTCTGCCGTCGGCGCGCTCGCCCAGCCTATCTTCGCCCGCGGCCGCCTCGTGGCGGGGCTTCGCGTAGCGGAGGCCGAGCAGGAGAAGGCGCTCCTAGCCTTCCAGCAGAGCCTCCTCTCGGCAGGGGCGGAGGTCAGCAATGCCCTAGCCCTCTACGAGGCCTCCACGGAGCGCGTCGCCGAGGAAGCCAAGCAGATCGAGAGCCTCAAGGCCAATGTCGCCATCACGGAGGAACTCTTCCGCTCGGGCCGCAGCAGCTCCTACCTCGAGGTCATCAGCGCCCAGCAGGCACTCCTGCAGGCTCAGCTGACGGAGGTACGCGACCGCTTCTCCCGCATGCAGGCCGTGGTGAACCTCTACAATGCCCTCGGGGGCGGCGCCGACACGGTGAAGCCTTAGCCCCCTCCCCACCCGAATGCGGCATCGCCCGCACGGCACTCAGCCCGCGCTCCTAGAGCGACGATGAGCGCCGTGCGGGCGATGCCTTTTTTGTGTTCCTAGCTAGGGGGCTTCGTCCCTTTCCTTAGCCCTCGCGGGACGAAGGGAGTACCCTCGGCAAGTTCCAGCCCAAGGGCGGGCCGCGCTGAGGGATATCCATCAGAACGCTAAGGGACGTCCGTCAGCCGCGTGAGGGATAGCAGTCACGAGGGCTCAGGGATATTCCTCAGCTCAGGGGCCCTCGGAGAGCGCTCCCTCTAGCCTCTCGAGACGCCGACCCAAGGGACAAGACGAGGTAGGCGGAGGCCCCGCTGGGAGCAGGCCGAGCGCCGCCTCGGATGGGGGCGAAAAGCAGGGGTGAGCGCCGCCCGAGCGAGCCGTGGTGTATTCTGAGAATTATTTCTACCTTTGTTAATAGGAGGGCAGACAGATAGCTACCCTCCTGAAGCTATCACCCTAAGACAGATAATGAACGAGTTTAGAAAGTATGCGACGGGGCACCTAGGGATGAACTCCCTCGCCCTGGAGCACTATATGCAGGTACAAAGCAGCTATATCTCCCCTACGATCGTAGAGGAGCGCCCGATGAACGTGGCACAGATGGACGTCTTCTCCCGCCTGATGATGGATCGCATCATCTTCCTCGGCAGCCAGATCGACGACTATGCCGCCAACGTCATCCAGGCGCAGCTCCTCTTCCTCGACAGCAGTGAGCCCGGTAAGGATATCTCTATCTATATCAACTCTCCTGGGGGTAGTGTATACGCTGGCTACGGCATCTATGACACGATGCAGTATATCGGCAGCGACGTCTCGACGATCTGCACGGGGGTAGCTGCCTCCATGGCCTCCATCCTCCTGGTGGCTGGCACCAAGGGCAAGCGCTTCGCCCTGCCCCACTCCCGCATCATGATCCACCAGCCGCTGGGGGGCATGCAGGGACAGGCCAGCGACATGGAGATCGCCGCACGCGAGATCCTCAAGGTCAAGAAGGAGCTCTATACCATCCTCTCCGAGCACTCGGGGCAGAGCTTCGAGACCATCGAGCGCGACAGCGACCGCGACTACTGGCTCACCGCTCCCGAGGCCCTGGACTACGGAATGATCGACCGCGTACTCAAGCGTGAGGGGAAGTAAGCATGGCTAAGAAGGCAAACAAAGGACACTGCGTCCTCTGCGGACGTCCCGAGGACGAAGTCCCCTTCCTCCTGGAGGGCGTCGACGGCAAGGTCTGCCCTGACTGCGTAGCCCTAGCAATGAACATGCTCGGGGAGAACCAGCTCCTCAAGGAGACCAAGGCTCAGCCCTTCGACTCCCCCGAGCTCGACCTCAAGGCCCTGCCCAAGCCCCAGGACATCAAGGAGCACCTCGACCACTACGTCGTCGGACAGGACGAGGCCAAGCGCTACCTCTCGGTAGCTGTCTACAATCACTACAAGCGCCTCTTGCAGCACCAGGAGCCCGACGATGAGGTCGAGATCGAGAAGAGCAACATCCTGCTGCTCGGCCCCACGGGTACGGGCAAGACGCTGCTAGCGAAGACCATCGCCCGCCTCCTACAGGTGCCCTTCACCATCGTAGATGCCACCGTACTGACGCAGGCCGGCTACGTCGGTGAGGACATCGAGAGCCTGCTGACGCGCCTACTGCAGGTCGCCGACTACGACGTGGCGGCGGCCGAGCGCGGGATCGTCTTCATCGACGAGATCGACAAGATCGCCCGCAAGGGGGACAATCCCTCCATCACGCGCGACGTCAGCGGCGAGGGCGTCCAGCAGGGGCTGCTCAAGCTCCTGGAAGGCTCCATCGTCAACGTCCCCCCTCAGGGCGGGCGCAAGCACCCCGATCAGCCCATGATCCAGGTGAACACGCAGCACATCCTCTTCATCTGCGCGGGGGCCTTCGACGGCATCGAGCGCAAGATCGCCCACCGCCTCAATACGCGCATCGTCGGCTACAACAGCCCCGGCGCGCAGCACACCCACCTCAAGGAGGAGGAACTGCTGCGCTACGTCGACGCCCGTGACCTGAAGAGCTACGGCCTCATACCCGAGATCATCGGCCGCCTACCTATTATCACGCACCTCAATCCCCTGACGCGCGAGACCCTGCGCATGATCCTCACCGAGCCCCGCAATGCCTTGACGCGCCAGTACACCCGTATGCTCGCCATGGACGGCATCGCCCTGCACTACACCGAGGACGCTCTAGACGCGATCGTGGAGAAGACCATGGAGCAGAAGCTAGGCGCACGCGGCCTACGGGCCATCATGGAGCAGGTGATGATGGAGGCTATGTACCGACTGCCCTCCGAGCAGGTCACGGAGTTCACCATCGACCGTGCCTACGTAGAGGCTCGTCTGGCGGAGAGCCAGGGAGTCGTCCAGGCTTAGTCCGCCCCGAGCTCGAGGCCTTAGCGCTCCACCTAGCCACCCAGCACACACCATAGTACTATGACAGAGACTCAGCTCCTCAGCGCCCTCAAGCAGTCCTTCGGCTTCGACGCCTTCAAGGGGCAGCAGCTCCCGGTCATTGAGCACACGCTGGCTGGAGGCGATAGCTTCGTCCTCATGCCTACGGGTGGCGGGAAGAGTCTCTGCTATCAGCTGCCCGCCCTCCTCATGCAGGGGACGGCGGTCATCTTCTCCCCCCTGATCGCTCTGATGAAGAATCAGGTGGACGCCATACGTGGCTACTGCACGGAGGATGGGATAGCCCACTTCCTCAACTCGACCCTCTCGCGCCCCCAGCTCGATCAGGTCAAGGAGGATCTGATCACAGGCCGCACCAAGCTCCTCTACGTAGCCCCCGAGGCCCTACACCGACAGGAGTACGTGGAGCTGCTACGGCAGGTCCAGATCTCCTTCTACGCCGTGGATGAGGCGCACTGCATCTCGGAGTGGGGGCATGACTTCCGCCCCGAGTACCGCCGCATCCGCAGTCTCATCGAGGATATAGCCTCACGACCCATCATGGCGCTGACGGCCACTGCTACCCCCAAGGTGCAGCAGGACATCATGCGCAACCTGAAGCTCCGGAATGCTGCCACCTTCCAGAGCTCCTTTAACCGCCCCAATCTCTTCTACCGCATCCTACCCAAGACGGAGGACACCGACAGCGATATCGTCCGCTACATCCTCACCAACCGAGGCAAGAGCGGCATCATCTACTGCATGCGACGCACCGAGGTCGAGCGGCTAGCAGAAATCCTACAGGCCAACGGCATCAAGGCCCTCCCCTACCACGCAGGTATGGAGGCGAAGGATCGTATGAGCAATCAGGACGACTTCCTCGAGGAGCGTGCTGAGGTCATCGTCGCCACCATCGCCTTCGGCATGGGCATCGACAAGCCCGACGTACGCTACGTCATCCACTACGACATGCCCAAGAGTCTCGAGGGCTACTACCAGGAGACGGGGCGTGCCGGACGCGACGGCGGCGAAGGCGTATGTATCGCCTACTACGATCCGACGGCCCTCGGGAAGCTGGAGCGCTTCACCAAGGGCAAGTCCGTCGCCGATCAGGAGATCGCCAAGGTCCTCCTCAGGGAGACGGCCGACTATGCCGAGACGAAGCTATGCCGCCGCGCATTCCTCCTCCATTACTTCGGGGAGCGCTACGAGCAGACGAACTGTGGCAGTTGTGATAATTGTTTAGTACCTAAGAGTAAAGTGGAAGCAAAAGAACTGCTTTTGAAAGTCCTTGAGGTCGTCAGCACGCTCAAGGAGAAGTTCAACGAAGACTACGTCGTCACGATCCTTCGTGGAGAGACCAACAGCGATGTGGAGTCCTTTCATCACGAGGAGCTCGAGTGCTTCGGCATCGGCGAGGGCGTCGAGGAGAGCACTTGGACGACCTGCATACGACAGGCACTCATCGCAGGTTACCTCACCAAGGACGTAGAGCACTACGGCCTGCTGAAGCTCACCCCTGCGGGTAAGAAGTTCATGAAGAAGCCCACGAGCTTCGTCATCGAGGTAGAGGACGAGAGCGAGGAGGCACAGCCGAGCAGCTCGGCACAGGGCGGAGGCGAGGCCACCGACCCCGTACTCTTCGGCCTGATGAAGGACCTTAGGAAGAAGATGGGCCAGCAGAACGATGTGCCGCCCTACGTCATCTTCCAGGACGCCTCCCTCGAGGCCATGGCCACGCTCTACCCCATCACCCTAGAGGAGCTGCAGAATATTCCTGGCGTCGGCGCAGGTAAGGCTGCACGCTACGGACAGAAGTTCCTCGAGCTGATCCGCCGCCACGTCCAGGACAACGACATCCAGCGTCCCGCCGATATCCGAGTACGCACCACGCCCAATAAGTCCAAGCTCAAGGTGAGCATCATCCAGCAGATCGACCGCAAGGTAGCACTGGACGACATCGCCATCGCCCTAGGGCTGGACTTCGAGGATCTGATCCGCGAGGTCGAGGCCATCGTCTACTCCGGCACCCGTATCAATATCAATTACTTCATCGAGGACGTTGTAGATGAAGACCGCGTAGCGGACATCTACGAGTACTTCAAGGAGTCCGTCACGGACGACATCAACGAGGCCCTGAGCGAGCTGGGCAGTGATTACTCAGAGGAAGAGGTACGTCTTATCCGTATCAAGTTCCTCTCCGAGCTAGCCAACTAGCCCCATCAGCCCCTCCCTATCCCTAGATCCACACGAGATGAAATCGAAGACAGCACTAGCGCTCCTCTCCCTCCTGCCCCTCGGGGGGCTAGCTCTGGCACAGGCCAAGAGTGACGAACCACAGAAGCAGAACATCGTAGACGAGGTCGTCTGGATGGTAGGCGACGAGCCTATCCTCCTCTCCGATATCGAGTATCAGAAGCTCGTCCTCCGCAGCGAGGGACACACCGAGGGCGACCTCGACTGTGTGATCCCCGAGCGCATCGCCATACAGAAGCTCTTCCTCAACCAGGCCAAGATCGACAGCATCGAGGTAGGCGACACCCAGGTCAACCGTATGGTCGAGATGTGGATACAGAATGCCATCTCCCAGCTGGGATCGCAGGAGAAGCTCGAGGAGTACTTCAATAAGAAGATCGGCCAGATCCGTGAGGAGCAGGCCACCCAGGTGCGCAACGAAGAGATCGTACGCGCCATGCAGCAGCGCATCGCCCAGGATGTGCGCGTCTCGCCCTCCGAGATCAGCGCCTTCTACAAGCAGCTCCCGCAGGACAGCCTACCCTTCGTCCCCAAGACCGTCGAGGTGCAGATCATCGCCATGCAGCCTCAGATCCCGCTCTCGGAGATCGACCGCGTCAAGGGCGTGCTGCGTGGCTATGCCGATGACATCAATGCGGGCAAGCGCGAGTTCTCCACCATCGCTCGCCTCTACTCCGAGGACAAGCGTACGGCAGCCCAGGGCGGGGAGTACGGCTTCGTGGGCAAGGTGTCGCTCGACCCCGCCTTCGCTACCGCGATCTTCAACCTCTCGGAGAAGAACCGCGTGTCCCCCATCATCAAGACCGACGAGGGCTACCACATCGCCCAGCTCATCGAGCGCAGAGGCGACCTAGTGAACTTCCGCCACATCCTCGTCCGTCCTGTCGTCGAGGAGAAGGCCCTAGAGCAGGCCAGTGCCCGCCTCGACTCGGTCGCTGGGCTCATCAAGGACCAGCGCCTTACCTTCGAGCAGGCTGCCGAGCTCTACTCCGAGGACAAGAACACCTTCAACAACGGTGGGCTGATGACCAATAGCTCCAACGAGAGCAACTTCTCCGGATCGGCACTCTTCCGCTACGAGGAGCTCCCGCAGGACATCGCCAAGGTAGCCTACACGCTCAAGCCGGGTGAGGTCTCCAAGCCCTTCACCATGCGCAATGACAAGGGCCTCGAGCAGGTAGCTATCATCCGCATCAAGGCCGAGCACGCCGAGCACATGGCGAATATGAACGCCGACTTCCGCACCATCAAGGAGATGGCGCTGGCCAAGAAGCGTGCCCGCGTCATCGACGAATGGATACGGCAGAAGCAGCGCGAGACCTCTATCGTCATGGCTCCGCGCTACCGCAACTGCGCCTTCCAGTACCCAGGCTGGGTTCACGACAAGAAGTAGATGAAGCCTGCCAAGGAACAGCGACTCCCGATAGCCCTCGTCCTCGCCCTCATCCTCGCGGGGCTGAGCTATCTCCACTCTAGTGCGTCCTTCCGCTCCAGCTCTCTGGACGGAGGGATGCGCGGCATATCGACCCTAGCCGACAGCAGCCAGCGCGCAGCCAAGGGGCAGAGCAGCCGCATCTACATCGAGCACGCCGATCTACTGAGCTACGACGCCTCGCTACAGCCGGGGGTGCAGCGGCTCAAGGGCGGCGTCATCTTCAGGCACGACAATGCCCGCATGACCTGCGACAGCGCCTATATCAACGAGCAGGCGCAGACCTTCGAGGCCTTCGGCGAGGTACACATGGTGCAGGGCGACACGGTCAATATGTACGCGCGCTACCTCTACTACGACGGCATCACGAGGCTGGCGAAGCTGCGCTACAACGTACACCTAGCGAATAAGACCACCGACCTCTACACCGACAGCCTCGACTACGACCGCGTGGCCGACGTCGCCTACTACTTCGAGGGTGGATCCATCACCGATGCCGAGAATACGCTGACCTCGGACTACGGGCAGTTCCTCCCCGCGACGAACGATGCAGAGTTCCGCTACAATGTCAAGCTCGTCGGCCAGCGCACGACGCTCACCACGCAGCATCTCTACTACAATACCGGCACGCAGATCGGGAGCTACGAGGGCCCCACGCTCATCCAGTCCGACTCGGGCCGCATCGAGTCGCGGCGCGGCGTCTATGATGTACGGCGCGACGTGGGGATCCTGCTCGACCGCTCGACCGTCTTCTCGGGGGCGAAGAGCCTGACGGGGGACTCGATCTACTACGACGGCGCGAGCAAGTTCGGCGAGGCCTTCGGCCGCATGCACCTGACCGACACCGTGCAGCGTGCCCAGCTCTTCGGCGAATACGGCTACTTCGACGACAAGCGCAGCTATGCCTTCGCCACGCTGCGCGCCCATGCCGAGGAGTACTCGCAGAAGGACACGCTCTACGTGGCAGCCGACACGCTGGAGCTGATCAGCGTCCCCATCCACAATCGCTGGCAGCTGGATAGCGTGAAGCGCCTCCGTGCCGCGGGGGAGAAGGCCGACACTATGCACCGCTACCTCCGCGCCTACCGAGATGTGCGCATCTACCGCCGCGATGCTCAGGCCGTGGCCGACTCGATGAGCTACGTGGCTAAGGACTCCGTCCTCTCGCTCTACGGACGCCCCATCATGTGGAGCGAGCAGCGCCAGCTGCTCGGGGACACCACCGTCTTCTACTTCCGCGGGCGCAAGCTCGACTACGTGGACGTCCTAGGGAGCGTCCTCGCGGTCGAGCATATCGACAGCGTCGACTACTACAATCAGATGCAGGGCGAGCGCCTACGCGCCTACCTGCAGGATAGCACCATACGCCAGCTGGACGTCTTCGGCAGCGTGGAGTCCATCTTCTATATGAAGGAGGACAAGGGGCCCGACTACACGGGGCTCAACCGCATGACCAGCACTGCCATGCAGCTGACGCTCGACTCGGGACGCATCAAGAAGTCCCTCTGGACAGGCCCCGTCGAGGGCAAGGCCTACCCACTCTCCATGGCGGGCTCGGCGGAGGTCAACCGCCTCAAGAGCTTCGTCTGGGCCGCTGACCGCCGTCCCCTCAGCCGCGAGTCCATCGTACAGTCCAGCGGAGGCGACAGCCTCCAGAAGCCTGGCAGCACGCTGGCGGAGCTGCAGCGCTTCAGCGGCGCACGCGCAGCACTCACAGCCTACGCACCCTTCGAGCGCATCGCCAAGGAGGACTCCCTGCGTAGCGACTCCATCGCACGCTACCTGGCGGGCCTCAGCCCCGAGGAGTGGCGCCAGCTCTATCAGTACGTCCTCAGCCCAAGCAAGGACGATGCTCAACCCCAACAAAGACCGATCATAGACACATCATGGGTGTACAAAGTTTCTTCAAGCAAAGAAGACCACGACAGTTCGAGCACAAGCTCATCTATTGGGATCCCCGTCGGGAGGAACTCCAGAAGCGGGTCGCGCGGGTCCGACAGGAGCTTGTCGAGGCAGGAGAACTAAGCGCCGAGGAGGCTCAGCGCCGTGCGGCTGCCGAGGAGGCGACCACCAGCGGCGACGACCGTATGCTCCCCGACTCGGCCGAGCACTACGACCCCACGAGCCAGGTACGCGGCAGCTTCATGCGCAGCACGCAGCACCTACAGCGCCAGCATGAGCGTGGGCTGACGGCCGCTGACCGCGACCGCCGCACCATACGCCTGATGCTGGGGCTGCTGCTCCTAGGCTTTGCCTTCTGGTACTTCTTCCTGCGCTGATGAGTGATATCATCCGTCTCCTCCCCGAGACCATAGCCAATCAGATCGCGGCGGGCGAAGTCGTCCCCGCCCCTGCCTATATCGTCAAGGAGCTCCTAGAGAACTCGATCGACGCAGGCGCCACACGCATCCAGGTCGAGATCCTCGACGCGGGGCGCAGTGCCGTGCAGGTCACCGACGACGGCAAGGGTATGAGCCCGACCGATGCGCGTATGGCTTTCGAGCGGCACGCCACGTCCAAGCTCCGCGAGATCGAGGACCTCGACCGCCTGACGACGATGGGCTTCCGCGGCGAGGCCCTAGCCGCTATCGCCTCGGTCTGCCAGGTGCAGCTGCGTACCCGTACGGCCGAGGCCGAGCTGGGGACAGAGCTGCAGATCGAGGGGGCACGCGTCAAGAGCGCCGAGCCCTGTGCCTGCCCCGTCGGGACGACGCTCAAGGCGATGAACATCTTCTACAACACCCCCGGGCGACGCAAGCACATCGAGGCACGCAAGGAGTCGACCGACCTCAGCGACATCTGGAAGGAGTTCGCCAAGGTAGCCCTAGCGAACCATCAGGTGGCCTTCGCCCTGCAGGGCGCGGGCAAGTATGACCGCCAGCTCCCCGCCACCTCGCTCAAGGAGCGCATCATAGGCGTGGGGGGGAGCAAGCTCGCCAAGGCGCTCATCCCCGTGAGCTACGAGAGCGAGTTCTGCACCATCCGCGGCTTCATCGGCACGCCCGCCACGGCGGTCAAGAGTGCCCCGCAGCAGTACCTCTTCGTCAATCAGCGCTTCATCCGCCACGCCTACTTCCACAAGGCCATACTACTGGCCTATGAGAAGTTCGTCCCCATCGGCACGCAGCCGCACTACTTCCTCTACTTCACCATCCCCGCGGCCAATATCGACGTGAACATCCATCCGCAGAAGACGGATGTACGCTTCACCGACGGCGAGCTCATCTTCAAGATCCTCGAGAGCATCGTGCGCGAGGCCTTCAACGCCCATGCGCTGGCGCCGCTCATAGACTTCGACAACAAGGTCTCCATCGACATCCCCGCCTACCCGGGGCGTCGTGAGGAGGTCAAGAGACTAGATCTAGACGAAGGGCAGAAGCCTCGCACAGAGGGGATGGAGGGCCTCACGCTTGGCCTCGGACGCCCGATGCGGCAGACGCTCTCAGGGCGCAGCTACCGCCCCCAGCTGCCCGAGCTGGACTGGAGCGAGCTGGGCGAGAGCTTCGAGAGCCGCAAGTACGACGAGCTGCCCGAGGGCGAGCTTTTCAGCCCCACGCCTAGCACCTCCCCGAGCGGGGAGGCCGTCGGGGGCGGTATACGCCTCTCGCAGCTGGGCGCGCAGCCCGCTCCTACCGCAGCCCCCAGCGACATCCTCCTCTACCATGGGCGCTACGCCATGACGCAGCTGGAGGATAGTCTGGCGCTGATCGACCTCAGGCGCGCCCTCCTCAGGGTACGCTACGAGGAGCTGCTGCTGGGCCTCAGCGAGGGCAGCTACCCCTCGGAGCAGCCCCTCTTCCCCGAGGTACTGGAGTTCAGCCCCACGGAGCTGCCGACAGCGCAGCACATCATGGAGCTGCTCGCGCCGTTGGGCTTCGACTTTGGCGACCTGGGCAAGGGCCATTACTCCGTGGTCGAGGCACCGAGCTTCATGACGGAGAGCGCCATAGGCTTCGTGCGGCTCATCGTCGCCGACAGCCTCGAGACGCAGCGTGAGGACGCCAGCTACGTGCGTAGCTTCCTCGCGGAGGCTGCCGCCGAGGTGCAGGTGCTCAAGGCTACCCTCCCCCGCAACCCGCAGGAGGCACGCGAACTGATCGAGGAGCTGCTGGGCTGTACCGAGTCCATGACAACGCCCTCGGGGCAGCAGATCATCGCCCGCCTCCCCGAGACCTTCGTCTCCAGCCTCTTCAGCTAGGCTAAGGCAGCCGCAGGCGAGGTAAGCTAAGTCAAGGCAGCCCGCCTCCCCTACTCTAGGGCCGTCCTCCAGGTCGCCCCGCGCGGCGTCCCCAGCCCGCAGACAGCAACAAAGCCGAAGGGCAAGACCAAGCTACTGGTCTTGCCCTTCGGCTTTATCCTTTAGGTAGTCGGGATGAGAAGACTCGAACTTCCGACCTCCACGTCCCGAACGTGGCGCGCTACCAACTGTGCTACATCCCGTGCCTGCCGACCTCGGGGGCTCATCGCCCCCCTCGGCCTCAGCGCTGCAAAGGTAAGCAAAATGAATGATAGCCCCGCAAGGGATCATATTTCACCTTCAGGGATGTATGCTTGAAGCCATTCACGAACCTCTCTTGTAATCTCTGCCCACCTCTCTGTTTTACTAAGGAGTTCCGCAATGAAAGAATAATTGGAACCCAGATCGTAGATAGGATGTGAAAAGAGTGCATGAGAGTCCTGTACTACCATAGGAAGTCGCCTCTTGATCTCCTTGAGTAAGTCGGTTGCCATAACAGAGCACGCTACATTTTCTGATAGCTCACATATAAGCGAGTGGTAGTACTTCTCTGGATTTATATCCTCTGGGATCAAGAACTGCTTGATCTTCCTCAAAATGGTCTCATAAGTCTCGTCCTCAATGTAGGAACTCTGTAGCAGCTGGCGTCTTAAAGCAGATCGTTTTTCCTCGCCTGTCCTGTATTTATCTCCATCCAAGACGAACAGCATATTCCTCCCCTGTAAGCTAGGGACAACTCCACTAGCACAAGCCAAAGGGAACGCATTCTGTATAGACCCGAAGGGTGTTATGCTCACACGCTTAGAGAGCCCTTCCTCAGCACAGATGTGCTGTACCAGCGCCTCAGCCAGTTTATCCTCTACATAAATTTCGATATCCTTTTGAGGCCTACCGGTTAATTGCTCTATTCCTTCAGGATGGTTCCCCTCCAAACAATATGTCCTATCTGGAGTGTGATATATATGCTTGAACGAGATCCCCGGAAGACTAAGGATAAACTGATTATGAGCAGTAAAGATAATCTGAAGATGCTTGCTCCGAGCTTTCTCCTCAAGCTTCTTTAACAAGCGCTGCAAAGACTGTTGATGGAGGAGTAGGTCTATCTCGTCCACCAAGATCAAGCCATAGTTAGGAGCTTTATTGACTTCTTCTAAGATAGTAAATACTCTTTGCTCACCTGCCCCCATAGAAAGGGAGGTATAACGGGTCCCTCCTACTTCTACCCTCTTATTCGTTCGGCCATCTCTCCGGCGCCATTGGCTGTACTCCGAGTAATTTTTCCCTAAGATCACGCTTGCGTCACTAAGAAGATCGGGATCAAGGTTAGCTACTGACGTGTAGTCAATAATGCTCTTCAACTTCTCTTTCTCTATATCGGGAACACACGTAGCCAGGCCAATATAGGAAACCCAACGTGGTTCTCTCCGCTTATAACGCATCCAGCCGACAGAGCTCTTGGTAACAGAGAGCGATCTCTCCCCATTTGTATCCCGATACACATAATCTATGCTTGTTCCCTGCCAGCTGAAACGGTCAGTACCCCTAAACGAAACTGGCAAAAAGAACTCTGGGAACCTGTAATCCCTGCTTGAACCCCCGTCCTGCCCCTCCACGGGTTTGTATCCACAGGCTAACAAGTGAAGGATAGTGCTTTTTCCACACCCATTTGGCCCCAAGATTCCAGTTAGGCCCTCTTCCTCGAAAACAATAGTCAAATCTTTCAGACCTTTCGCCTCGTTGATGTGAAGGCTTTTGATACTCTTTGTCATACTTATATTTAGGTTTAATATGCTTTTGCTAAGATACTATAATAAGAGTACATTAGCACTTTCCAAGGCAACCTCGCAGGACTGCCACCTACTAGTAGCCTCAGCCTCCCCGTAAATTACAGAGAGTAGTGATAAATAAGTCCCAAAGCCACGTCCTATAACAAATAGGAAGGCTTACGCTAACTACAGGTAATACAGAGGATACAGAAGCGCTATATACGGGATTGCACAGCCCCCCGTGAGGCCCCCTCTAGAAAAGCAACCAGGCCTATGTCCCCGAGGGGGGACATAGGCCTGGCTATTATGGTCGCTCGGCGGGCGGGACGGCTAGACGTCGCGGCCGGGGCGGAGCTGCTCGGCGTCGTCGAGCGTCAGGATGCTATTGACGAGCGTCGCGGCGAGGTTGCTGCCACCCTTACGCCCCTCGACGATGATCTTGGGGATATCCTTGAAGACCTTAGCCATGTACTTCGACTCACGCACGTTGACGAAGCCCACGGGCGCGGCGATGATCCCCTGAGGATGGGCCTTGCCGCGGCGGATGAGTTCGCAGAGCTCGATGATAGCCGTCGGTGCGTTGCCCACGGCGAAGAGCGCATCGGGGTGCTCCTCTACTGCCAGACGGATGCCTGCCTGCGAGCGCGTGATACCCTTGCTGGCTGCGAGCTCCGCCACACGAGGATCGTTGAGGTAGCACTTGACCTCTACTCCGAGGCGCTCGAGGGCGCCCTTACGGATGCCCGAGGCCACCATGGTGACATCGGTGATGACGGTCTTGAGTCGGCCCTCGACGACAGCCTGATGCATACGCTCGACGGCCTTGGGGTCGGTGTAGAGGATCTTCTCCATCTCGAAGTCCGCCGTCGTGTGGATGCTGTGGATGAGCGCCCACTTATGGTCTAGGGGAACATTGGGGTTCGCCAGCTCACTGTTGATGGTGCGGAAGCTCTCGATCATGATACCCTGACCGACCTTGACATCCTGCTCCAGCTGCCCCTCACGGTAGTAGCCGCGGGGCGTGATGAAGTGTCCCTCCCAGGTGTAGCTCTGCGTATTGCCGATCAGCACCACGGTGAACATGTCCACCTGCTCGGGGTCGAACTCTGCCAGCGTCGTCAGCGTCACCTCCTGCTCGGGACGCCCTGCCTGCCGTACGTAGCCGACAGGCGTATCGGGGGAGCGGTGCTGGGAGAAGATCTCGATGAGGCGGTAGAGCTGCCAGTAGCGGCCCTGGCTCTTGGGGTTGTAGATAGCGGTGATGAAGTCGCCATAGGCTGCCGCCTCGATGCGGCGCTCGATGCGCAGCCAGGGCGTCATGAGGTCACTCAGCGATAGGATGCAGAGGTCGTGGCCGATGGGACAGCCCAGCAGTGCTGCGGCCTTCTGGAAGGCGCTGATGCCAGGCAGCACCTCGACCTCCAGCCCCTCGATGCCCTTGTCGCGCATCATCTCGTAGATGAGGGGGGACATGCCGTAGATACCAGCGTCACCGGAGCTGATGACGCAGACGGTCTTGCCCTCGAGAGCGTAGTTGATGGCCTCCTCGGCACGCTGGCGCTCGGCCTTCATACCGCTGTCTACACAGACAGCGTCGGGGCGCAGATAGGCCTTGACGAAGCGGAAATAATACTTGTATCCTACGATGACATCCGACTCTTGGACGGCGCGCAGCACCGCGGGGGTGATGTCCTCCTCGCTGCCTGGCCCGATGCCGGCGACGATGATCTTATTCTTGTTCATTATGGATGGCTTAAATACTTTGTTTTGGTCTGTCGACTGCAAAGATAGCCTAAATCCCTCAAGCCCTAAGTATCCTAGGTGCTACAAGCGGGCGAAGGCCTCCCCTCTCTCCAGCCTACGAAGGCTCGTCCAAGTCCGCCCCCATGCAGCACGCTAGGAGGCCGCAGCACGACGACAGCCGCTCCCCGCCTCGCTGAGAGATATCCCTCAGCCTCCCCACCGACGTCCCTCAGCGCCGCGACGGATAGCCCTCAGCAAGCTGACGGATATCCCTCAGGAGGCCTCCCCCACTAGCCCAGCGGCGACGCGGCATAGATCCCACACTTAGCCCCAGGCGGACAAGGGCAAGATACCCTCAGCATATTCACCAGCCATCAGCTAAGGAGAGAAGGCTAAGCGAGCCCCTAAGGGGCGAACCTCCACACAAGGGCTAGCGAAGGCTGTGCCGTGCTCCTGCTGCACGACGAAGGCTTTGAGGGTCGCCCCTGTAGGGCTTATCCTATTTACTTCATCTTACCCAGGGTTTGGTCGCCCTTGCAGGGCTGCGCACCCTGGGCTTTGAATGGATCGCCCCGCTGGGGCTCGTCAGGGCGCAGGCAGCCAAGGAAAACAAGGACAAGGTACAGCCAACTTGTACGGCACTCCATGAAGCGGACACGGCAGGACACAAAAAAGGCCGCGGCTACCGCAGTCCCTCGGTGAGGAGGGAGCACGGCAGCCGCGGCGCACAGCTTATAAAGAGGAAGAAGCTCTCCTAGTAGTTAGGGTTCTGCTTCAGATTCTCGGGGTTGGCCTGAAGATCATCGGCAGGGATGGGATAGAGCTTGCGGTAGTCGTCGATGCTCTTACCACTAGCCACACCGCCCTTCCAGGGCCAGAGGTAGCTGGAGCCCGTGAAGAGCCCGAAGCGGATGAGGTCGGTACGACGCTGCGCCTCCCAGTAGAGCTCACGTCCACGCTCGGCGAGCAGCTCCTTCAGATCAGGCAGCGCACTGTAGTTGCCCGAGGTATTGCCATAGGCACGGGTACGCAGGAGATTGAGGTACTGCAGGGCCTTGGTAGCATCGGCATGGCCGCGGACGGCTGCCTCAGCATAGTTGAGGTAGAGCTCCGCCAGGCGCAGCAGGGGGAAGTCCGTGTCGGCGTGGTCCCCGTTGCTGCCGTTGGCGCCTGCGCTGGTGACGTTGCGGAACTTGTAGACGTAGACGCCCTGGTCGAAGTTCGAGACGTCGGTGATGTCCGTCGTAGCCGCAGGCTTCATCAGGTAGCGCTTGTCCTTCGCGGTGTTCGTGCCGAAGAGCGCGACGAGGCCCGTAGTAGCACGGTTGCCCTGCCAGCCGCCATTGACGCCCATGTTCACCCCAGTGACAGCCTTAGCCGTACCGCCCGTGGAGGCATTGATGAGGTAGGTCATCCCACCCCAGTTCTGCGAGCGCTGGCCATCGTAGTTGATGGAGAGCAGCACCTCGGGGTTATTGACATTGTTGTCGGCGAGGAAGAGCTGGCTGTAGTCCGCCTTGAGGCTGTAGCTGCCAGAGGAGATGACGCGCTCGGCGTACTCAGCGGCCTCAGCGTAGCGCTGCGTCCCGGTGTAGACCTCGGCATTGAGGTAGAGACGGGAGAGGAGCGCCCAGGCAGCAGCCTTGTCGGCACGGCCGTAGCCCGCAGCCTTAGGCGCTAGCAGATCGGCGTCAATGGCCTTGAGCTCGCTCTCGATATACTTGAAGAGCTCGGCACGGCTGATCTGCTGGGGATAGACCTTACCCGTAGCCGTCGCCTCGGTGATGAAGGGAGGATTGCCATAGAGGTCGATGAGCACCCAGTACTGGTAGGCGCGCAGGAAGCGCACCTCAGCACGGTAGGCACGGATGGTCGCGTCGTCGGCGCGGGACTCCGTATTGCGGAGGAAGTCGCTGGCGAGCTTGATCTGATAGAGCGAGCGGTAGTAGAGCCCGCGGACGAAGGGATTGGAGGCCGACCAGCTATGTACGTGGATGTCGGGCAGCCCCTGGTCGCCCCAGGCGTTGATGGCCGTCTCGGTGGGGAGCTCCTGCAGGACGAAGAGCTGACGTAGGAAGTCGCTCGAGCCCTCGTCGATCCCGGCGATGTCGCCGCCGTTGCCTTCTCGGGCATCCCCCCCATTACCCGTGAGCCCGTAGGCGCCATAGACCTTGGCAAAGGCCTGCAGCGTCTTGGCAGGATCGGAGAAGATCTTCTCTGGGGTCTCTCCGTTGGTAGGGAAGCGATCCAGATCCTTGGTGCAGGAGCTGAATCCCAGCAGGGAGGCAGCACTCAGCACGAGTAGCCCTCGGCGGAGGTTCTTCTTATCTGTATGCATATTCGCGATGATAGCTTAGAGGGAGAATGAGAGGTTGAGCGTGTAGGTGCGGGGGACAGGATAGAGGCTGAAGTCGATCGAGCGCTCGGGATCTACACCCTTGTAGCTGGAGAGCGTGAAGACATTCTGCACCGTAGCCGAGGCACGCAGGCTCGTACGCCCGAGGATGCGACCGAAGTCGTAGCCAAGGGTCAGGTTGTCCATCTTGAGGAAGGAGGCACGATGGAGGAAGTAGTCAGAGAGCATCTGCTTGTCCCCAGCGTTGGCGAAGTTGGAGTGGTTGATCTCGTAGGTCGTGTTCTTGAAGAACTGGCCCGAGTTCAGCACGGCAGCGTGGTTCGCCATATAGGCATTGACGTTGTCGTAGATATAGTTGCCGAGGTTGGAGCGCAGCGAGGTCGAGAGCGTCCAGCGGTCGAAGGTCAGCGTCGTGGAGAGGCCCATGACGACCTTAGGCTCGGGATCGAAGGCGCGGTACTTGTCGAGGTCGTTGATGGTATTGTCCTTGTGCAGGTCCTCGAACTTGTTCTCCACGGGCTTGCCATCAGCACCGTAGACCTGCTTGTAGACGAAGAAGGTCGAGGGCGCATAGTCTACGCTGTGGATCTGGATGTAGCTACCCGTAGCCCCCTGTACCCCACCCGTAGGTACGCCCTGGTAGCCAGGGATCTCGACGGCGTTGAGCTTGGTGATGCGGGTATCGTTGGCACTGATATTGTAGTTGACATCCCAGGTGAAGCGCTTGGTCTGGATGGGCGTAGCGTTGAGGCTTAGCTCGAAGCCCTTGCTTTCGATGTTCCCTACGTTGGTCAGGATGCGGTTGGAGAAGTTGGCCCCCGCAGGTACGGGGATCTCGTTCAGCAGGTCCTTGGTATTGCGCTGATAGAAGTCCAGCGTACCGGAGAGACGGTTGCCGAGGAAGCCGAAGTCCAGACCCACGTTGTAGGTAGCGGTCGTCTCCCAGTGGATATCCGCATCGTAGGCCGCAGGGCGCAGCATATTGTAGTAGCTGTCGCCGAGCTGGTAGCGGTTGGTGTTCGTCGAGAGCGAGTAGAAGGGCAGGTAGGTGTAGTTACCGATGCCATCCTGCTGCCCCGTGACGCCGTAGCCAAGGCGGAGCTTGAGGTCATCGATCCAGGAGATGGGCTTGAGGAAGGACTCCTGGTTCATGCGCCACGCTAGTGCCAGAGCGGGGAAGACACCCCAACGCTGGTCCTTGCTGAAGCGCGAGGAGCCGTCAGTACGTACCGTAGCCGTCAGCAGATAGCGGTCCATCAGGTTGTAGTTGAGACGGCCGTAGAAGGACACGAGGGTATTCTGTGGGTAGTCTACGGGGAAGACGGGATTGGTGACCAGCGTCTTGTCGTAGGTGTAGTCAGGGGCGTTGTGCACCGAGGTCTTCCAGTCCTGATAGGAGTACCCAGCCATGACATCGAGGCGGCCCTTGAGGGCAGGGATGTCCTTGGCATAGTTGGCGTAGAAGTCCAGCAGGAGGCTGCGCTTCTGCTGCTCGTAGCTGTTGTTGGTCCCGCTCTTGAGCACGTCGGGCTTCCCAGCCTGCTTCAGCGTGTAGCGCTGCCAGCCCAGAGAGGAGTTCTCAGGGATGACGACCGTGCCCTTCCCCGAGGCGTAGTCGTAGCCGAGGTTGAGGTTGAAGCGGAGCTCGGGGAGGAAGTGGAGCTTGTAGTCCAGCTGGAGGTTGGCGATCGTACGGAAGACGTCGCTAATGTCCTCCTTCTGCTCGAGCAGCGCCACGGGGTTACGTGGAGCGAGCGTGCGGAGGTTCGCCCCGTCCAGCCAGGTGAAGTAGCCGCCGAAGGGCTGATAGAGGGCATCGCTGCTGCGGACAGGGCGCGTAGGGTCGAACTCTACTGCCGCGCGGATGGCGTCCTTATTGGCAAAGCGATTGTGCGTAGCGCTGAACTTAGCGTTAGCGTCCACCGAGAGGTGGTTGTCGAAGAAGCGGGGGCTAAGGCTGAGCGAGCCGCTGGCGCGGTTCATCTTATCCGTCTTCAGTACCCCTTCCTGGTGGTAGAAGCCTGCGCTGGCGCGGTAGGGCAGCTTGCCCGCAGCACCGCTGACGCTGATGTTATAGTCACCGCCGTAGGCTAGCTGATAGATCTCATCCTGCCAGTCGGTGCTCGCCGTGCCCAGCTTGGATACGGAGCCAGGAGCGATACGCTGGATGAGGGCGCGGTAGTCGTCTGCGGAGAGGACCTTGACGCGACGGGCAGCCTCGCTGAGCGAGTTCTGTACCGAGACAGCGATCTGGGTCTTCTGGCCCATCTTCCCCTTCTTGGTCGTGATCATGATGACCCCGTTGGAGGCACGCGAGCCGTAGATGGCCGTAGCGGAGGCATCTTTGAGGACGTTCATCGTGGCGATATCCTGGGGATTGAGCGTGCTGAGGATGCTGGGAGCGCCAGCGACGACAGAGTTCTCGATGGGGACCCCGTCGATGACGATCAGCGGGTCGTTACTAGCGTTGAGCGAGGCGCCACCGCGGATGCGGATACGACCGCCTGCACCAGGCGAACCCTCGGGGGTGATCTGCACCCCGGCTACCTTACCGACGAGCAGATCGCTAGCCGTGGAGATAGCTCCCTTCTGGAAGCTCTTCTCCCCGATGGAGGTGATGGAGCCGGTGAGGTCCTTCTTCTGCATCGAGCCGTAGCCGATGACGACGACCTCCTTGAGGGCCTTGGCCTCCTCTGCGAGGGTGATGGTGAGGGGGAGCTTGCTCGTGGAGAGGTCCACCGTCAGGCTCTTATAGCCGATGCTGGTGACCACGAGGTGTCCCTTGCGAGGCGCGGATACGGTGAAGTTACCCTCGATGTCGGTGACGGCACCCTTGGGGGTCTCGCGCACCTTGACCGAAGCGCCGATGATTGCTTCGCCCTTCTCGTCGATCACGCGGCCCTTGACCTGGATCTCCTGCGCTAGTGCAGGCAGAGCCACCAGGAGCAGCGAGAGCGCAAGGAGGGTAAGGCGTAAAATCCTTTTCATTCTACGTACTGGATAAAGTGAGTGTATGGGATAAAGAGTCCTTGGACACACACTAGGCCGCAGCGTGAGGCTTGTTGTCGACGCTGCAGCCTAGTGCTCGTGGTCCAAAGCGTATTACTTCGTCGCGTCAGGGATGATGGAGATGGCGAAGCCACCACCTGGGGCTGAGGCAAGGCTCAGCTTGCTCCCCTTACGTACCTTGACCTTACGGATAGTGTAGACCTCAGGGTTGGTCTTGTAGTTTGCCCCCTTGCCATCGGCGTAGATCATAGCCGTGTAGGTCTTGCCTGCATCGAGGAAGTCCAGCGTCAGCTGGCTCTTGTGACCGTCGTAGCCAGCGACATTCCCGACGAACCAGCTATCCTTGCCCTTAGCCTTACGGGCGATGGTGATGTATTCCCCAGGCTCAGCCTCGAGGATCTTGCTGTCATCCCAGTCTACAGCCACGTCCTTGATGAACTGGAAGGCATCCATGTGGCGCTCGTAGACCTCAGGCAGGTCGGCAGCCATCTGCAGCGGGCTGTACATCGTCACGTAGCAGGCCAGCTGGTTGCAGATGGTCGTATTGACGTGCGAGTTGTTGTCTGGGTTGTACTTATTGATATCCATCTGGAAGATCCCAGGCGTGTAGTCCATGGGGCCACCGATGAGACGGGTGAAGGGCAGTACGGTGAGGTGGTTGGGCTTGTTCCCGCCGAAGGCCTGATACTCCTGACCACGTGCCGACTCCTGTGCGATGAGGTTGGGGTAGGTGCGGCTCAGACCCGTCATGTGGACGGACTCGTGGGCGTTGACCGAGATCTTGTGCTTAGCAGCCTCCTTGACGGCGTGCAGGTAGTGGTTGACCATGCTCTGGCCGTAGTGGTACTCGCCGCGGGGGATGATATTACCCACATAGCCACTCTTGACAGCGGAGTAGCCGTTGTCGACCATGAACTTGTAGGCCTTCTCCATGTGACGCTCGTAGTTAGTGACCGAGCTGGAGGTCTCGTGGTGCATGATGATCTTCACGCCCTTGCTCTTGGCATAGTCACGGAGCTCGGCGACATTGAAGTCAGGGTAAGGGGTGACAAAGTCAAAGACACGATCCTTGCTGTGACCAAACCAATCTTCCCAACCGATATTCCAGCCCTCGACCAGGACGGCATCGAAGCCGTGCTTGGCGGCAAAGTCGATGTACTCCTTGACGTGCTGGGTGTTGGCTGCGTGCTTGCCGTTAGGCTTTACCTTGGAGTAGTCGGTCTTACCGATCTTTACATAGGGCAGGTCATCGGTGTAGGCCCAGGTGCTCTTGCCCGTGATCATCTCCCACCAGACCCCTACATACTTAATAGGCTTGATCCAGTCGGTCGTCGCGTAGGCGCAAGGCTCGTTGAGGTTGTAGGTCAGCTTGGAGGCAAGGATGTCGCGTGCATCGCGGCTGACGATAACCGTACGCCAGGGCGTATTGAAGGGCGCCTCGATGTGCCCGCGGTTGCCCTGAGCATCGGGGGTCAGCTCTACGTGGAAGACCATATTCTTGTCATCCAGATCGAGGTTAATCGCAGGGAAGTCAATGAGGGCAGCCTCGTGGAGGTTGATGTAGACGTTCTGGTCCGTCTTGAGCATCAGTGGCGTCTGTACGCCAGTCTTGGAGAAGGCCTTCTGGGAGGTGTTCTCCGTGAATGCCTTGTCAAAGAGTCCACGGATCTCCGAGAGGCGGCTATGCTGGTAGTCGTACTCCTCCGTATCGTAGTCGCCTGGGATCCAGTGGGCCTTGTGGTCGCCCGTCATGGCGAACTCGGTGAGCTCGCGCTTGACTACGTAGAAGTTGCGATCCTTGCCGCCAGGGAACTCATAGCGGAAGCCCAGCCCGTCGTTGAAGAGACGGAAGCGGATGGCGATAGGATCGCCGTTGCTCTTCTTCTTGAGCGTCACGAGGAGCTCATTATAGTTGTTGCGAATCTCCTTAACCTCGCCCCAGACGGGCTTCCAGGTCCCGTCGAAGGTCGACTCCTTGGTATCGGTGACCTCTAGCCCCTTGTCGAAGGACTTCTTGGCATCCGTCATCTCAAGCCCTAGGTGGCTCGGACGGATGATCTCCTGCCCATCGGCGAAGGAGAGTCGATACATTGGGGCACCCTCCTTACTCATGGAGAAGTGCAGCTGCAGCCCCTTGTTGGGCGAGCTGATCGTCTGGGCCAGCGCGCTCCAGCTCCCCGAGAGAGCCAGGGCACAAGCGACGATCCAATGCTTGGCGTGCATCATACCTTGTCTTATATCTATAAAATGAATGTGCGGGAGACTGTCTGTACCCTATCCAAAGTGGCTCGGCAAGGAGCGGTGAGCGGGCGCAGGACGCGGCCCCTCTTGTCCCTTAGAGCACGCAAATATAGAGATAAAGAAGCAGAATAAAAGCTCTCTTTTCCTTAAATAATTAAGGAAGCGCGACAGCACTTTGATAAAAAACCCATCACTTTGGCCTCACAGTTAAAAGAGCCCCGCGTCGAGACGGCTCAAGCCTTCCCTTAGGAGGCTCCCTCAGGGAGTAGTCTAAGGAGCACTAGACCAAGATACTAAGCCCCAAGAGCATCGTAGTCGAAGCCCTCCTAAGACCTTCGTCCAAGCCTCAAGCCCGCCTCCCCTCACCTAGCCTCAGCTACTGTCTAGACGACTTTGCAAAAAGCTCGCCTAGCGAACCACCAGCGAGCGAAGATCAGTGCTCCAAGTCCCCTCAGCAGCCTCCCCACGCACTAAGGACGCAGCAAGACCAAGGCCTAATGCCACCCTCCCCACTAGGTCGAGCGGGGGGACGAAGCTACCCCACTTACACTGACATCTAAAGTACCCGAAGCCCATGCGCTACCCTTGGATAAGAACAAAGGGCCTCGTAAGCCCCAACGGGGCGACCCGTCCAAAGCCCAGGGTGAGGGAACGCTGGAGGCGTGACGGAACCCTGGGTTTTGGTACATCCATATTCAAAGAGCCCTACAGGGGCGACCCTCAAAGCTGGTCAGCGTGTGATCGGCACGGTACTCCTCGCACACTACGAAGGCTTTAAGGGTCGCCCCTGTAGGGCTCTCTCCTTTTTGTCACGCCTAACCCAGGGTTTGGTCGCCCTTGCAGGGCTACGCACCCTGGGCTTTGGACGGGTCGCCCCGCTGGGGCTTAGCCTCCCCTCTCCAGTACGACCGAAGCAAGGTCAGCAACTTGGCCTATCTTGTACTTCAGTTCAGCTCAAGGGCTTCACTCCTATTGCTGATACGGAGGGTACTTAAACCCTCGAAGTCCTCCCCAGCGAGCTACAGGCCAAGGAGGAAGGCCGCTGAGGGATATCAGTCAGCAGACTGAGGGACGTCAGTCAGCGCGGCGAGGGATAGCAGTGAGACCGCTGAGGGATATCCTTCATGGAGCTCGCAGCAGAAAAGCAGGCCACCTCATCCTACTGCCTAACGAAGGGCAGCAGCTAGCCCGAACGAAGGGCAGCGCCTAGCCCGAGGTGCGTAAACGCCAGCGACCGCCCCCCACGAAGCTGGGAGGCGGTCGCTATACAATAATAATATAAGGACCGAAGCGCTAGTTGCGGAAGATCGAGCTGAAGCCGGGCTGACGACGCAGATGGGCGAACTCGAGGTCCTGATCTATGCGCTGTGCTAGGCTGGGATCGAGCTGGAGCGTACGCTGCAGCGCCGTCAGCGCCTCCTTCGTATCGTTGCTGCGGGCAGCGACGATAGCACGCAGGTAGTAGGTCGTAGCGTTGGGCTGCTTGATCGCGGCGATCGTCTGCAGCGCCTTGCTGTAGTCGCGGGCTAGGATGTGTGCCACGACGGCATTATTGCTCGCGAAGTCCCCGAAGGAGGTGCTGGCCTTGACATAGTCGCCCTGACGCAGGTAGAGGTAGCCGAGGGCCTGACCAGCGCCAGGCAGCGCGCTACCCTCTGCCATCAGTTCGGTAGCCTTCTTCAGATCCCCGTCACGCAGGCTCAAGAGGCCGAGGTTCATCTGGCTCTCGGGGTTGGCCTTATGCTTGAGGGCCTGCTCGAACCAGTACTTGGCGGAGGCGTAGTCCTGACGCTCGAGGCAGATCGCACCGATGTTATTGTAGGAGCGGTAGTCCTTGGGGTACTTCTGGATGGTCATCTTGTAGATGTTCTCCTGCTGCACGAGGTCGCTGGTGAGGGTCGCGGCGTAGAGCAGCTCCTCGAGAGAGAGAGCGGCGGGGAACTTGGTCAGCAGCTCCTGGATCTCCTGATCGCTCTTGCCAAGGATCTTGATGTTGGCGATCAGACGCGAGCGGCGCAGCTTGGGCAGCACCTCATCGGCCAGCTTGCTGAAGACGGCCGAGATGTTGCGGATCTCGCGCTCACGCTGCTCGGGATCAGGGTACATGCTCAGTACGCGCAGTACCAGATCCTTGTCCTGGAAGTTGCTCTGCTCGACCAGCTTCTTGAAGCCCTCCCAGTCCTGAGCCGTGTAGTGGGCGTCGATGGAGACGTCGCCGAGCTTCTCGCGGCGGAACTTGCCCTTCAGCACCGAGGTCGTGTTCTTCTCGCGGCTGGCGCTGAGCTTCTCGTTCAGCTCCTTACCGCCGTCGGGTGAGGCATAGGCCTGGACCTCGACCGAGACGCGCTGGTTGGGCGTCTCGTTGGCGTTCTGCACCGTGTACTGCCACTCGGTGACCTCCTCCTTGGTCAGCTCGCTGGAGCGGACATTGGACTGCTGGATCTGGAACATGATATTGGCGTCGTAGGCCTCATTGATGACCTTCTGGAAGGCGTCAGGCGCGATGATGGGCGTCACACCCGCCAGCGTAGCCAGTGCCTCGGTAGCCAGTACGCCATCAGCTACCTTGAGCTCGGGGAGGCTGACAGCACGGCTGCCCTGCTTGCCCTTGAAGCTCAGGAAGAGCTCGCTGCGCTGCATCGCTGGTTGATAGGGGATGGTGAAGTTCACCGAGCTATTGGAGCCAACGGCGTAGCGCACTACGCGCTCGTTGCCGAGCACCTTCTCGCCCTGGAATCCAGCACCAGCGCCCCACTTCTCGCCGCCCTTGTAGCGCAGCACGGGGACGATGGTCAGCTGGGCGTCCTTAGGGAACCACTTGGCGGGGAAGGTCAGGTGCACCGTGATGGGGACTTGGCCGCCGACAGCCTCCAGAGGCTGCGGCTCGGCCTTGACGAGGTCTGCTGTGAGCGGGCGGAGCTTCGTCCCACAGCTCGTAGTGATGAGTAGCAGTGCCGTGCTCAGCAGGGCTACCGTTGGGGTCTTCTTAATCATGAAGGTGTGCTTATAGATTGGGATAGTGATTACTCTTGGGGGCTGTCCTTGGGGCGCGCACGGCGGGGGAGGAAGGCGGTGGCGAGGGCCGTGAGGAGCAGCAGCACCAGTAGCGCCGAGGAGACCTCAGCCACTAGCTCGGTGCGGTGTATGGACTGAGGGTCGAAGCGCAGCACCAGCTCGTGCGTCCCAGCAGGGATCCAGGCGGCACGCAGCGTATAGTCGGCGCGCACCAGCTCCAGCTCCTTCGCCCCGTCCAGCACGAGGTGCCAGCCGTGGGGATAGTAGACCTCGGAGAAGACGAGCAGGCGCGGCTGGGGCGTCGTGACCCTATAGCGCGCCACGGCAGGCTGGTAGTCTAGCAGCTCTACGGCAGGATCGGGACCGACCGTACTGTCGGGGATGAGCTGCGTGGGGCGGTAGCCCTCCAGCTGCGAGGCGAAGCGCTCGTCGACGACCGCCACGCGGCGCAGCGGCAGCGTGGAGAGGGCGGCCATCTCGGCATCGGCGCCCTTGACCCAGGCGATGCTGTCGACGAACCACGCTGCGCCGAAGGCCTCCTCATTGCGCTGCACTACGGGCGCCCCGCCCTGACCTGCCTGTGCCGGCAGGATGAAGTAGCGCGTGTCGAGCATATTGTAGGCCTGCATGTTCTGCTGGCTCAGCTGGCGCTCGATGAGATCCTGGTAGCGGCGCAGCTTGGCGGCGTGGTAGCCGCCGACACTGCGGTGCTGGGCGCTGGTGGTAGCGTCGTTGAAGGTATTCACGCTGAGGTTCATGACGCGGTAGTGCTTATCCTTGTCCTGAGCGATGAGGCGGTCGGCCTCGGTCACGGGAGCGGCCTGCTGCTCCACCAGCGCCTTGTCGATGAAGAGCTCATCGTGTAGGTAGCGCTTGTCGACCTGCCAGAGGTCGAGGAGCGTGAGTGTACCCACGAGGAGGTAGAGCATACCTGCCTTGAGGCGTCCCTGATAGTAGAGACCGCAGACGCCGAGGGAGAGGAGGATGATGAAGAAGCTACGCCAGGCGTCGGCCGAGACGATGGAGGCGCGTGCCTCCTTGAGCGCGGCCATGAGCTCGGAGACGGGCATCTGCCCCTGGGCCATAGCCTGACGGAAGAGCTCCTGCTCCTGCTCGCTGATCAGCGAGAGGAAGGTACCCGGGATCAGCGCCAGCACGAGGCTGAGCCCGAGGGTCAGTCCGCCCGCGATTAGGAAGCCACTACGGTGCTCCGCCACGAGCTCACGGGGACGCTCGACGAAGCGCACCAGCGCTAGCACAGCCAGTACGGGGATGGTGAACTCCGCGATGACGAGGATGGAGGAGACGGTGCGGAACTTGTTGTACAGCGGCACGTAGTCGATGAAGAGGTCGGTCAGCCACATCATGTTGTGCCCCCAGGCCAGCGCTATGGAGAAGATCGTAGCCCCGACGAGGGCCCACTTGATCGGCCCCTCGACGACGAAGCAGCCCAGCAGGAAGAGGAAAAGGACGAAGGCCCCGACATAGACGGGCCCCGCGGTGAAGGGCTGATCACCCCAATAGTGATTGAGCTGCCCGAGGATCTGCTGGTACTCGCTAGGGATATGCCCCATAGCATCGGCGTCCTCAGCCAGCGCGCCCGTGGCGCCGCCGTAGGCATTGGGCACGAGCAGCGTCAGCGTCTCGCCCTTGCCGTAGCTCCAGGCCGTGATGTAGTCCTTATCGAGGCCCGAGGCGGTCGCCTCCTTGACCTGTGCCCCCTGCCCAGCTAGGGGCGTGAGTTCGCTCCCCCCACGCGTGGTCTCCGCGCCGTACTCGTAGGTATGGTAGAGGTTGGAGCTATTGATGCCGATGGCGATCAGTCCCGAGCCCAGCAGCACGAGCGTGGAGAGGACGAAGCGCCGCAGCTGCCCCTCACGTACGGCCTCCACGAGGAAGGCGATGAGCAGGAAGAGGATGAGGAAGCCGAAGTAGTAGCTCATCTGCACGTGATTGGAGAGGATCTGCAGCGAGGCGAAGAGCGCCGTCAGCGCAGCCCCCTTGAGGTACTGCCCTCGGTAGATGTAGAGGATCCCTGCCAGCGTGGGCGGGATGAAGCAGAGGGTCATCAGCTTCCAGATATGACCCGCGGCGATGAGGATGAGGAAGTAGCTGGAGAAGGTCCACATCACCGCCCCGAGGATGGAAGCGGGGCGCCCTAGACGCAGGGCACGCATGAAGATGTAGCCGCCCGCCAGAAGGGCGAAGAGCAGCCAGCTGTAGTTGGGCAGCAGGGTGAAGGGCCACTGCAGCGTGAGCAGCGTCTGCAGCTTGTGGATCACCCACAGCGAGGGATAGGAGGGCGAGATCTGGTACATGGGCATCCCTCCAAAGAGGCTATTGGTCCAGTAGGAGACCTCTCCTGTAGCTTCGGCAAGGGCACGCACGTCCGAGGCCGTGCCGCTGGCCCCGGCCACATCCTGCTGGAAGAGCTCGCGCCCCTCGAAGATCGCAGGCATGAAGTACACGAGCGCCAGCCCCATGAAGAGCAAGAGTACGCCTAGCCACCAGGGCCAGGAGCGGCGGGCGTGTGCTAGAGCTTGTTTGATCGATAGATTCACTTCGTCGCGTTTTATACCTTGATACATAGTATCCCCAAAGTTACCAAAAATCGGCTAGCTAGCGGCTCCGCACCCCGCTCCCTGCGGTGCCGCCCGCCCCTCGCTCCCCTCCCCAAGCGCACTGCCCCTTAGCCTCGAGCTTCGTCAGGGATATCCATCAGCTCCGTGAGGGATATCAGTGAGAGCGCTGAGGGACGTCCATCAGAGCGCTGAGGGATATCAGTCAGGGAGCCTAGGGCTAAGGGGGTGCGTGCTAGGGGATAAGGACACGAGCGCTAGGACAAAGGAGCTGCAGGTGAGGGGCTAAGGGATAGGACGCTTGTAGCTAAGGAGCGAGACACGCACAGCCAAGCCGAAGCAGCACTCCGCCTGCGTCCAGAATCAGGCTCCAGCTTGAAGGGGTCCCCCTCAGTGATACCAAAGGAGCTCAGAGAGCGTATGTCTCTATGATTGTCTACCTTTGCAGGGAGGTATGCGGAGCCGCAAGGCGCAGCAAAGGCGGCGCCCATGAGTGCCCTTCGCAGACACCTAAGGACACCACTTGGACTACAGTCGCTCCCCGCGCCGCAGCTGCACGAGGAGTGCCAAAGACATTTATAAATAAGGTATGTACAGACAGCATCTGCGCCCGCTCCTCGTCACCCTCGGGCTCGTCAGCGCCCTTGCGTCGGGGACGGAGCTACGGGCACAGCGCACGCTCAGCCTCGACTCCTGCCGTCGGCTAGCGCTGAGCCACAGCCGCCTGCTAGAGCAGCGCGAGGCCGAGGCCGCAGGGGCCAAGGCCAAGCGTCAGGAGGTACTGACGAAGTTCTTCCCCCAGGTCACGGCACGCGGCCTCTACCTGCATATGGAGAAGGAATTCCGCCTCGTCGATTGGTCTACCCCACTGGGTGGCTACAACTTCGTCATCCCCGATCGCCTGCGCCAGCTCGGCACCATAGATCTGCGCAACGTATGGGTGGGCAACGTGACGGCCATCCAGCCGCTCTATCTCGGCGGTAAGCTCCTCTCGGGCTACCGCATGGCGGGGCTCAACGAGCGCCTCCAGACCGAGCTACGACGCACCACCGAGACCGAGGTCGAGACCAAGCTGGACGAAGTCTACTGGCAGGTCGTCAGCCTCCGCAGCAAGGAGCGCCTGCTCGGCCAGGTCATCAGCCTCCTCGAGCGCACCGTCAAGGACGTCGACGCCGCCATAGAGACGGGCGTGGCCACCAAGGCCGATGGGCTGGCTGTACGCACCAAGCTAAGCGAGGCCGAGGTCAAGCGCAGCAAGGTCACCAACGGCCTGGCCCTCTCGCGCATGCTTCTGGCAGACCTCTGTGGGCTGGAGGAGGACGAGCCCTTCGCTCTAGCGGACGAGCAAGAGATCCAGGCCCAGCTCCAGCTGGAGGCCGCCCGTGCCTACCCGAAGGAGGACATCGCCGCCGCCGTGGAGCGCCGCAGCGAGGTGCGCAGCCTGCGCCTAGTGGACAGCATCTACGGGCTCAAGGTGCGCATGGAGACGGCCGATCTGCTGCCTCAGCTCTATGGCTTCGCCAGCTACTCGGCGACCAATCCGAATAGCTTCAACGGGCCGAAGAAGGAGTTCGGCAGCCAGTACTACCTCGGCGTGATGCTGCAGGTACCGATCTCCGACCTCTTCTCCGCCACCTTTCGTCGCCGCCAGGCACGCAGCGAGCAGACGGCCAAGCAGCTCCAGCTGGCCGAGGCGCGCAGCAAGATCAGCCTGCAGATCAAGCAGGCCCTACGCGCCGTCGAGGACGCCCGCCGCGCCTGGACCGCCTCCCTCAAGGCCGTCGAACTGGCGCGCGAGAACATGCGCTACGCCGAGGTCGGCTACCGTGAGGGCGTCATCCCGCTGATCAATTACACCCAGGCACAGACAGCCTGGATGAGCGCACAGGACGGCCTCATCGACAGCCAGATCCAGCTCCTGCTCAGCCAGAGCAAACTCAAGAATATACTCGCACTCTAGCCCCAGCACCCTACGACAATGAGCAACGACAACACCAAGCATACCGACAGCAGCACCTCCAGCCAGGTGCAGAGCGCCAGCAGCACGCGCAAGAGCATCATCCTCGGCATTAGCTTCGTAGCCCTAGCCATGCTTCTGCTGGCTGCCTCGGGCTATATCTTCTTCGGCCAGCCCGAGGACATCATCACCGGTCAGGTCGAGGTCGAGGAGGTACGTATCGCGGGCAAGGTGCCCGGCCGCATCAGTGAGTTCCTCGTTGAGGAGGGACAGCAGGTACGTCAGGGCGATACCCTCGTACGCATCTACTCGCCCGAGGTACTGGCGAAGCTCGAGCAGGCCGAGGCCGCTAAGAGCGCTGCCGAAGCGCAGCATCAGAAGGCGCTAGCCGGTGCCCGCAAGGAGCAGAAGGAAGGTGCCTACGAGCTCTGGCAGAAGGCTAAGGCTGGCCTCGAGGTCGCCGAGAAGAGCTTCGCACGCGTCGAGCGCCTCTACAAAGAGGGCGTCCTCCCCGCGCAGAAGTACGATGAGGCTACGGCCCAGCTGCGCGCCATGCAGGCTACCGAGCGCGCTGCCCGCAGTCAGTACGACTTGGCCCTGAGCGGCGCGCAGCGTGAGGATAAGCTCGCCGCAGCTGCCCTCGTGGAGCGCGCTGCAGGTGCGATCTCCGAGGTCGAGGCCTACCGTAGAGAAGGGGCACTCCTGGCCCCACTAGACGGCCGCGTCTCCGAGATCTACCCCCACCGCGGGGAGCTGGTCGGTACGGGCGCGCCCATCATGAGCATCGCCGACACCAAGGCCGTGCGTGTGCTCTTCGCCCTGCGTGAGGATCAGCTCAACAAGGTCAAGCAGGGCACGCACCTCAAGGGCTTCGTCCCCGCCCTCGGGGATAAGCCCATCGAGCTCGAGGTGACCAAGCTCAAGGACCTCGGGAGCTACGCCGCCTGGAAGGCGACCAAGCCCCGCGGTCAGTACGACCTACGTACCTTCGAGGTGACGGCACGCCCCGTGAAGGCTCTGGAGGGGCTCCTAGCAGGCATGACCGTCGTCCTCGACAAGGGTCAGATCTAGTATGGCGGAGCGCCTCAGCAGCATCCTCGAGGTCATGCGGCGTGAGTGGGGGATCCTCAGCACACGTCCCATATACTTCTTCGGGATGGTCCTCGCCCCCTTCCTCACGGCCTTCCTCCTGCTCTACATGATGGCGGGCGGGCTGCCACAGGATATGCCCGTAGCGGTCGTAGACGAGGATGGCAGCGCCACCTCACGGGCCCTCGTGCGCAGCCTCGACGCCTTCCAGTCCAGCCGCGTGAGCATCAGAGCGCTCTCGATGCCCGAGGCACTCAGTGCCATGCGCCGCGGGGAGGTCTACGCCATCTACCATATCCCGCGCGGGCTGCAGGCTCACGCGGGCTCGGCACGCCAGCCCAAGATCCACTACTACACCAATGGGAGCTACCTGATGGCGGGCAGCTTCACCTTCCGCGACATGAAGATGCTCAGCGAGCTGGCCTCGGCCAAGGTGGGTCTGCAGACGGGGCAGGCACGCGGCCGCACCGAGGAGCAGATCATGGGCACCATACAGCCGATACGCGTACAGCTGGAGGTGATGAGCAATCCCTGGCTCAACTACTCGGCCTACCTGACGACCACCATCCTACCTGGGGTACTGCAGCTGATGATCTTCCTCATTACCTCCTACAGCATCGGCGTCGAGATCAAGCGCCGCACCGCCCGTAGCTGGCTCGCAGCAGCAGGCGGCTCTATGGCGCGCGCCCTCGTGGGCAAGCTGCTCCCACATACGCTGATCTTCCTCCTCGTAGGCTGGAGTCTGCAGGGCCTCCTCTATGGCTGGATGGGTTACCCGCTGCAGAGCAGCTGGTGGTCGATGGCAGGGGCGATGCTGGCGCTCGTGCTCTCGGCACAGAGCCTCGGCGCCTTCTTCGTCGCCCTTGTCCCTATCCTCAGGATGTCGCTCAGCCTAGGCAGTCTCCTCGGTATGCTCTCCTTCTCCATCTCGGGGATGAGTATCCCAGTGAGCACGATGAGCCCAGCGGTACAGGCGCTGAGTCATATCTTTCCGCTGCGCTACTACTACCAGATCGGCATCAGTCAGGCGCTGGTCGGGGCGCCCTGGGTGGAGGCTATGCCGCTCTATCTAGGACTGCTGGCCTTCCTCCTGCTGCCGCTGGTGACGCTGCCCCGCCTACGCCACTACCTCCTCCACATGGATTATATCGCCTAGCTCATGTCGCTCACTAGATCGCTCATGATACGCCTCGAGGACGTCCTCGCCATCGCCTGGCGCGAGCTGCGCAGCATCCTTGGCGACAGCGGGGCTATCCTTTTCTTCCTGGTCGTACCCTTCGCCTACCCCTTCCTCTACGCGGCACTCTACGGTGCTGAGGTCGCCCGTGAGGCGCCGCTGGTGGTCGTGGATCGCAGCCACTCGGAGCTCAGTCGGGAGTTCGTCCGCCGCATCGACGCCTCCCCCGATGTCGCTGTCGTAGCGCGCGCCACGACGGAGACGGAGGCCACGCCCTACCTCGACCGAGGCGAGGCCTACGGGGTGCTCGTCATCCCCGAGGACTTCAGTCGGCGCCTCATGCAGGGGCGTCAGGCCACGGTCAACCTCCATAGTACCTTCGCCGCTGCCCTCTACTACAAGGGCTACTCGCTGACCGCCACCGAGGTCGCCCTCCAGCTGGGGCGCGAGCTCGAGGCCAAGCGCCACCCCGCCGCCTCTACCGAGGCCACGCGCATCCAGGTACGCCCGATCGAGAGCCAGTGGACGAGTAGCTTCAACCCTCAGGGGGGCTTCCAGGGCTTCCTCCTGCCTGGGGTGCTGGTACTCATCCTCCAGCAGACGTTGCTCCTAGGCTGCTCCATGCTGATGGGGACGCAGCGCGAGCGAGGGACGCTCGCCCGTCCGCGGCTCCATGTCGGGGGGCACTACCTCGGGGTCGTACGTCTGATGCTGGGACGTGCCCTCTGCTACCTGGGGCTCTATACGATGAGCTCGCTCTTCGTGCTCGTCCTAGCCCCGCGCCTCTTCGGCCTGCCGCAGCTGCTGGACCTGGGGGTCTACTGCTGGCTGCTGCCGCCGATGCTGCTGGCGATGATCTTCTTTGCCCTCTTCTGGGCGCTGGTGGTGCAGCACCGCGAGAAGACCATGATCCTCTGGGTCTTCACCTCCATCCCCTTCCTCTTCCTCACGGGGCTCTCTTGGCCGCTCAGCGCTATCCCCGCTCCGCTGCGTGCCCTCGGCTACCTCATCCCCTCCACGCCTGGGGTGCAGGCCTATGTCGCCGCCAGCAGCATGGGCGCCCAGCCCTACGATATCCTCCCCCAGTACACGACGCTCTGGGTACAGGCTATCGTCTACTTCCTCCTCGCTACCTACACCTACGCCCGTATGCTGCGTAGGGAGCCAAGCCACTAAGCCGATGCAGCACATCACCCTCAGCGGAGTATGCCCCGAGGTCTTCCGCGACCAAGCCCTCCAGAGTCAGGTATGGCGTACGGAGCTGACGCTGCGCCGCGGCGAGCGCTACCTCATCGAGGCCAGCTCAGGGGCGGGTAAGAGCAGCCTCTGCAGCTACCTCTACGGCTGGCGCGGGGACTACGAGGGCACGATCGCCTTCGACGGAGCGGACCTCCGCACCTTCAAGGCCTCGCGCTGGACGGAGCTTCGCCAGCATAGCCTCTCCTTCCTCGTGCAGGACATGCGCCTTTTCGAGGAGCTCACGGCCTGGGAGAACGTCCAGCTCAAGAACCAGCTCACCGGCTACCACAGCCCCGAGCGCATCCGCCAGCTCTTTGTCCTCCTGGGGATAGAGGACAAGCTCCACAGCCCAGCACGCCTGCTCTCACTGGGGCAGCAGCAGCGTGTGGCGCTCATCCGCTGCCTCTGCCAGCCCTATGACTTCCTCCTGCTGGACGAGCCCATCAGCCATCTGGACGAGGCCAATGCCCTGACGCTGGCGAGCCTCATCACCGAGGAGGCTAACCAGCAGGGCGCTGGGATCATCGTCACCAGCGTGGGCAAGCAGCTCCCCCTCGACTACGACCAGACGCTCCAGCTCTAATAGGCACAGCCCACCCATGAACGCCCTCCTCCTACGCCTACTGAAGCGCCACATCAGCCCTGCCCAGCTGCTGGGCTTCGTCCTGGCGAACCTCATCGGCCTCGGCATCCTCCTGCTGGGACTACAGTTCTACCGCGACGCCCTGACGGCGCTCTCGGCCAAAGACAGCCTGATGCGCGCCGACTACCTCATCATCTCCAAGCAGGTATCCTCGGGCCTCTTTGGCTCGCGGGACAATAGCTTCAGCACCGAGGAGATCGCCGCCCTCGAGCAGCAGCCCTTCGTCGCCGCCCTGGGGCGCTTCACCCCCTCTAAGTTCCAGGTCTCGGCAGGCCTCGGTCTCGGCAGCGCGCTCGGCGGTGGGCTCTCAACCTACATGTTCCTCGAGGCCGTCCCCGACCGCTTCCTCGACCTCAAGCCCAGCGACTGGCACTGGGAGGAAGGGCAGCAGGAGGTGCCGCTCATCATCCCGCGCAGCTACCTCGGGTTGTACAACTCGGCCTTCGCCCAGAGCCAAGGCCTCCCCCTACTGAGTGAGGCGACGATAGGCGCTATCCCGCTGGGGCTGGAGCTCAGAGGAGGGCTAGAGGAGCAGCACTACCGCGGGCGTATCGTCGGCTTCTCCAACAGGCTCAATACGCTCCTTGTCCCCGAGCACTTCATCCAGCAGATGAATCGCCGCCTCGCCCCCGAGGTCCCCGCCAGTCCCACCCGCCTCATCCTCGAGCTGCACAACCCGAGCGACCCCGCCATAGCCCTCTATCTACGCGCGCACAGCTACGAGAGCGAGGGTGAGCGCCTGGCCTCCAGCCAGTCGATGTACTTCCTGCGCCTCCTCTCGGGCGTCGTCCTCGGCGTCGGGCTCCTCATCTCTGCCCTCTCGGCCTACCTGCTGCTGCTCTCCATCTACCTCCTCTTGCAGAAGAATAGCCGCCAGCTGGAGAACCTCCTCCTGCTCGGCTACAGCCAGCGCCAGCTCATCCTGCCCTACGTCCTCCTGACGCTCATGCTGAATCTACTGGCGCTGCTGGCCGCCCTAGGACTCGTCCTCTGGGTACGCGGCTACTACCTCGAGGCGGCCAGCCGCCTCGTGCCCGAGGAGCTCGGCGCCTCACTGCTACCGACGCTGCTCCTAGGGCTGGGCCTGCTGGTGGGGACGACGCTCGTCAACGCCGTAGCCATAGGGCGCAAGGTCCGGAGCCTCCGAGCCTTCGCACGGCGCTAAGCCGCACCTCCCCGGCCCGCAGGCGCCGAGGCTAGCACCCCCAGCTTCCCAGCGCTCTGGCGTGTAAGGGGCAGCTCCGTCGGGGATATCCCTCAGCACCGTCACTGATATCCCTCAGGGGTGCTGACGGACGTCCCTCAGAGGCCTGACTGATATCCCTCACGGGCGTCCTGCCTTAGACCGCCACACACTGAGGCTCGGGAGCAGCTTCGCGCTCGCACGCTCGAAGCGCAGCGCCGAGGAGTCTCACGACAGCCTCGCCCCAGCCATCGTAGCCGAGAGGCAGGCTAGGCAGGGGAGAATGCGTATCTTTGCGGATACTTATTCATGTACTAAGCTGATCAATTAGCTGACCCATATATTAGCTGACCTCTATGCAACAGACCTCGGTATGGAATCGCTGGGCGCCGCCTGCGACGCGCAACCTTATCGTCATCAATATCCTCCTCTGGCTGGCTTCGCTGGCCTTGCTTCGCCACGGTATCGACCTGGATAGCCTCTTCGGGCTGCACTACTTCGCCGCCTCGGACTTCCGCCTGCACCAGCTGCTGACCTATGGCCTGCTGCACAGCCGCGCGGGGCTCGACCACGTGCTGTCCAATATGTTCGCCCTCTGGATGTTCGGCTCCAGCATCGAGCGCCTCTGGGGAAGCAAGCGCTTCTTCATCTACTACTTCGTCTGCGGGATCTCGGCGGGACTGATGCAGGAGCTCAGCTGGCTCTACGAGCTGGGTGACCTCTCGGCCTACTCAGGGGTAGCGACCGAGCAGGGCGTCATCCCCGTGGCGAGCTACGTGAACCAGCTCATCACCATCGGCGCCTCGGGCTCGGTCTTCGGCATCCTGCTGGCCTTCGGGGTGATCTTCCCTAATGTGCGCATCTATATCTACTTCCTCTTCCCTATGAAGGCTAAGTACTTCGTCCTCCTCTACGGGCTCCTGGAGCTCTTCCTCGGAGTAAGTAACACCGGGGGTAGCGTAGCGCACTTCGCTCACCTCGGCGGGATGATCGGCGGCCTCATCCTCATCCTGCTGTGGCGCAAGAAAGGAGAGCTCCCCAATGACTATTACCGCTAGGCTCCTGCGCCTGCTGGAGCTCGAGGGGACGCTGACGGGGCGCCTCATCCTGCTGCAGCTCTGCGGCTGGCTGCTGGTGGCCTGCTACGGCGAACTCGGCGGGCTCATCGGCTTCAGCCTGCTGCCGCAGCTGCACTTCGGCTTCAGCCCTGAGTGGAACTCCCTCCTCAGGGCTCCCTGGACGCTCGTCAGCTATATATTCCCCCACGAGCACCCACTACATCTGCTCGCGAACCTCCTCTTCCTCTACTGGGTGGGACTCGAGGCAGAGCGCCAGCTCGGGGCGAGCCGCACGCTCGCGCTCTATATATATGGAGCACTAGCGGGCGCACTGAGCTACCTCCTCGGCTACCAGCTGAGCCTCCTCTCGGGTATAGGCCTCATCCTGCCGCTGAGCCTCGTGGGCGCCTCGGCAGCCATCCTCATGGTCGCCTCGGTGAGCCTCCTCACGGCCTGGCCCAGCTACAGCAGCACGCGCCGCTGGGCTCTGGGGCTCGTCAGCCTCCTCGTCGTGGGCTACATCGCCGCAGGGCTCATCAGCGACTTCAACCGCGGTGGGGCGCTGGCGCATCTAGGCGCCATCCTCGCTGGTCTCCTCTACTGGAGTGCCCAGCGACAGGGCTACCAGCCCAGCCGCGCCCTAGAGCGCTACCTAGAGCGACACTACTGCCTCGGCTGTAGCAGCCCAGCCTCCCAGCCTGAGCCCCACGACAGCAGCGCCCCCGCCCTCAGTGCGGCGGAGCAGAGCGAACTGCTCGCCCTACAGCAGCGCCTCCGCTACTCGGGCTACCCAAGCCTTACCCTTCAGGAGCAGCAGCGCCTGCTCCACCTCCTCTCTCGATCGACAGACAAGCCCCTGACTCAAGGAGATGCACAAGCCTAGTCCTATCATCCGCATCAGTTCACGTATCGCCAAGGGTGTCCTCCTCGTGGGGACGATCCTCTACGCCCTCCTCTTCCTCTTCGGCGCCTACTCGGGCTACATCGCCCCAATGCGCTGGACGGCCCCCGCCTTCCTCGGGCTCTTCTTCCCCCTCCTACTGGCGGGCTGGACGCTGATCAGCCTCTTCTGGCTGCTGACGCTGGACGTCCGTCGGCTCCTCCTCGTAGGTGCCGTCTGGCTCATCGCCCTACCACAGCTGCTCACCTTCTTCCCCATCTCCCGCTCGACGAAGGTCCTCGGGACGGAGGGCGAACTGCTGCGCGTGCTCAGCTACAACGTCAGCGCCTTCGGCTTCAAGCCCCACAGCGCGACGCAGCCTAACCCCATCCTCCAGTATATCCGCAGCAGCGATGCCGACATCGTCTGCCTGCAGGAGGCCATGCTCAACCAGAACCCCGAGGCGGGCGTCGTCACTAAGACGCTGCGCGAATACCTAGCCTCCGACTACCCCTACATCGCCTGCATCCAGGTCGGCACGGGGGGCAGCACCCTGGCTATCCTCTCCAAGTACCCCCTCAGCGAGGTCGAGCAGATCCCCGTGCCTACCCATGCCAACGGTGCCATCAAGGCTAAGGTCAAGCTCAAGGGCCGCGAGCTGCTGCTGGTGAACGTACACCTCGAGTCCTTCCACCTCAAGGCTGACGACGGCGCCAACTACATCGCCCTCGCCAAGCAAGGCGAGGCCCTGCAGCTCAAGGACGCCCTGCGCGCCAAGCTCGGACCGACCTTCCGCTACCACAACGCCCAGGCGGTGATCCTCCACGAGCTGATCAAGGCCTACAACAGCCCCCGTGTGCTGGTCTGCGGCGACTTCAACGACACGCCGCTCTCCTACACCCGCCGCAAGATAGGCGACGGGCTCAAGGACGCCTTCGTCGCCCGCGGCAATGGCTTCGGCTTCACCTTCCGCAATCGTCCCTTCATCGTGCGCATCGACCATATCCTCTATGGCAAGGCCTTCCGCGCCCTGAGCTGCGAGATCGACAAGACGGCCGACGAGAGCGACCACTACCCCATCAGCGCCGTCCTCGCCCTAGACGAGGCCTTCTATCAGGACTAGTTCCTCACCCGCCAGCTCCCCGCCGTGTACTCGAGTAGCCTTCATCCCATGCTGTGCTCCAAGATACGCCAGTACCTCATCGACTTCCTCATCGGCCCCGTCGTCCTGCAGGGCCATGGGCAGGAGCGCTACCGTAGGCGCTTCGAGCTCATCGGCTACACCAGCGACCCCGAGGAGATGAAGCAGTACCCGATCGTGATCATCCCCTCGGGCTTCTTCGATCGTAGGATCTACGGTACCGAGGCCGCCTATCCGCAGCTACCCCTCTCGGAGTGGCGCGGTATCCCGCTGCTCTTCGGCGAGCCCCGCGAGGAGTGGCATCCCGAGACGGGACAGCTGATCCTCTACGCCGACCTACTGGCCTCGGCCTTCTTCCTCATCTCCCGCTACGAGGAGATGTACTGCCGCAAGCAGCGCGACGCCTATGGTCGCTTCCTCGGCAAGGACTCGCTGCCCTACCGTGCGGGCTTCCTCCAGCGTCCCATCGTGGACGAGTACGGCGCTGCGCTGCGGCAGCTGGCACTAGACTACGGCCTCGTGGAGCGCTACGGGCTGCAGCTCGAGGAGCGGCCCCAGACCTTCAGCCACGTCAACCTGACGCACGACCTCGCCCGCCCCTACAACTATCGCGGCTGGCGCAGCTTCCTACGCGCCTGGTTCCGTGAGGGTAAGTCTCTGAGGCAGGCCCTACGCCTAGTGCTCTCGCCCGACGCAGAGGACGACTACTACACCTACCCTAAGTTCCTCGAGTGGGACAAGGCGCTGCGCGACCAGCTAGATAAAGGGCAGGTGGACCTCTACTTCTTCATCCGCATGCCCTCACGGCACGCGCTGGACAAGCCCTGCTATAATCCCAGGTCGCCCTACATACGCCGTATCCTCCTCGAGGGGAAGCGCTACGGCGTACGCCTGGGGCTGCAGTCCAGCTTCGCCGCAGGCAAGCACGCCGAGCGCATCCGCGAGGAGCGCAGGCTCTTCGAGCGCTACTTCGGGCAGCGCCCCCAGGGCGTGCGGCACAATAGACTGATGTCCTGCGAGCCCGAGGACCTCCTGCAGGCCTACTTCTCAGGCTTCCGCAACGACTTCACCATGGGCTACCCCGATGTCGCTGGCTTCCGCCTCGGCACCTGCCGCCCCGTACGCTTCATCAATCCCAATACGCGCGTGCTGACGGATCTAGTGATGCACCCGCTGATCCTGCGCGACCTCACGCTCAGCGACGGGCGCTATATGGCGCTTGACCAAGCTGCCGCCACGGAGCTGGCCGAGCAGCTAGTCCGCACCACGGCGCGCTACAACGGCTCCCTCACCCTCCTCTGGCACAACGACCTCCTCTCCCAGCGCACCCACCCCTGGCACTCGGTACTCTACCGCGCCATCCTGCGCCTGGTGGCCGAGCTCCATCGTGCCCAGCAGGCTCCCGAGCTTGCCCCCATTGACTACTGACCCATCTATGCCCGCCAGTCCCTTCACTAGACTTCACCTAGCCCAGGCCCCCCATCATCCCTGCCCCCTCATCGCAGGGCCCTGCAGCGCCGAGACCGAGGCACAGACCCTCGAGACAGCCCGCGCGCTCGCCGCCCAAGGGGTACACTACTACCGTGCCAGCCTCTGGAAGCCCCGCACACGCCCAGGCTCCTTCGAAGGCGTCGGTCGGCTAGGGCTCCCCTGGCTAAGGCGTATCGAGACGGAGCTGGGGATGCAGGCACTGACGGAGGTCGCCACGGCCGAGCATGTCGAGGAGGCCTACGCCGCAGGGCTGCGCACCTTCTGGATCGGGGCGAGAACGACGGCGAGCCCCTTCGCCATCGCCGAGCTGGCGGAGGCACTGAGCGGTCGGGACGTCCTGCTGCTGGTCAAGAATCCTCCGCAGCCCGACCTCGAGCTCTGGGAAGGCGCCCTGATGCGCCTACAGGCCGCGGGCATCACGCACCTCGGGGCGATCCACCGAGGCTTCAGCACCTACGCCCGCGGCAGCTACCGCAATGCTCCGCTCTGGCAGCTGCCCATCGAGCTGCAGCGCCGCCACCCCGAGCTGACCATCCTCGTAGACCCCAGCCACATCGCTGGCGACCGCCAGCTGGTACCGCTGGTAGCGCGTATGGGGCTGGAGATGAACTTCTCTGGCCTCATCATCGAGACGCACTGCACGCCCGAGGCCGCCTGGAGCGACGCCGCCCAGCAGCTGAGTCCGCTCCAGCTGCAGCAGCTCCTCCAGCAGCTTGACCTCGCCCCGACGAGCCCCAGCTCCACCCCCTCCCTTGACCTCGACCCACTACGTGCCGAGATCGACCGCCTCGACGAGCAGATCCTCTCCCTCCTCTCTGAGCGCATGCAGGTAGCCGAGCGCATCGGCGCCCTCAAGCGTGCCGCACACCTACCCATCGTCCAGCCCGAGCGCTACCGTCAGCTCCTGGAGGCGCGCCTGCAGGAGGGGCGTACCCGCGGCCTTGATGAGGGCTTCGTGCGCGAGCTCTTCAGCTCCATCCACGAGGCGGCCGTACACGTACAGCAGGCAGCACAGCACTAAGACCATGCGACGCCACCGCTTCGTCCTCACCCTCGGGAGTAACGACCGCCCCAGCGAGCGTATCGCCTGGACGCTGAAGCAGCTGGCGGCCTTGCCGCTAGAGCTTCGAGGCTCTACCCCGCGCAGCTCCAGCCCCGTGGACTTCCCCCTCTCCTCCGCCCCCTTCACCGATGTCGTCCTCCTGGGCTATACCGCGCTGGAGCTCGACGAACTGCAGCGCCTTCTGAAGGCCCTAGAGCAGCGGGCTGGCCGCACGCCCGAGCAGCGCCGAGAGCACCCCGAGCGCATCCCCATCGACATCGACCTCATCACCTGGGACGGGACCATCCTCAAGCCGAAGGACTGCACCCGTCCCTACCTACAGCAAGGGCTAGCCGAGCTCGGCGTACCGCTCCTCGACTAGCCCCCTTACGTCTCCCTCCTCTACTCTCCCTCCTCCTATGAGCTATACCCCGCTAATGAGCGATACGATCTGCGCCGTAGCCACCGCCCCTGGCGTCGGCGGCGTTGCCCTCATCCGCGTCTCGGGCAGCGAAGCCCGCGGCATCGTCGATCAGATCTTCCACTGCCGCCAGCTCGCCACGCTCGAGCGGGCGAAGGATCGCTACGCCTACTTCGGACGCATCATCCACGAGGGGAAGTTCCTCGACGAGGTGCTCGTCACCTGCTTCTACGCCCCACACAGCTACACGGGCGAGGACGTGGTGGAGATCGCCTGCCACGGCTCGCTCTACATCCAGCAGGCGCTCCTCGAGGCGCTGACCGACCAAGGCTGCCGCATGGCTGAGCCAGGCGAATACACCCGCCGTGCCTACCTCAACGGCAAGATGGACCTTAGCCGTGCCGAAGCCGTGGCCGACCTCATCGCCTCCGAGAGTGCCGCACAGCACCGTATGGCCCTCACACAGATGCGCGGCGGCTACAGCCGTGAGTTCGCCCAGCTCCGCGAGCGCCTCATCCAGCTAACGGCCCTGATGGAACTCGAGCTGGACTTCAGCGAGGAGGATGTCACCTTCGCCGACCGCAGCGAACTCCTGAGCCTGAGCCAAGAGCTGGAGACGAAGATCCAGAGCCTCGTGGAGAGCTTCCGCCTCGGCAATGCCATCAAGAAGGGTATCCCCGTGGCGCTGGCGGGCGCAACCAACGTGGGCAAGAGTACCCTCCTCAACGCCCTACTCGGCGAGGAGCGGGCCATCGTCAGCGACATCCACGGTACGACGCGCGACACGGTGGAGGAGGTGATGAACGTCGATGGCCTGCTCTTCCGCTTCATCGACACCGCAGGGCTACGCCACACGGCCGATCAGATCGAAGCCCTCGGCATCGAGCGCAGCTACGCCCGGATTGATGAGGCCAGCCTCATCCTCCTCGTCCTCGACGCCTCCCGCCTGCTCCCGGCCCTCACCCCTGCCACCGCCAAGCACTTAGCCTCCGCCCACCCCGCCTCCCCAGGCGACAGCGTCAACCAGCTCAAGGCACCCGCTGAAACCAACAACAAGGGCTGCCCCAGCCAGCTGCAGCAGCCCTACGCCCCCGAGCCGCAAGAGCCCGCGGACTACCTTACCCAAGTGCAGCAGCTCCGCCAGCGCCTCGACCCCACACGCCTTATCGTCCTACTGAATAAGGTGGACCTCCTCGCGCCCGCCGAACTAGACCAGCTACTCAGCCAGCTGCCGCAGCTCCTCGAGCTCAGCGCCGACATCCCCGTCCTCCCGCTAGCGGCACGCTCGGGCAGCGGGCTCCCCGAGCTGCGCAAGGCCCTCGTGACGCGCCTCGCCCTCCCCGAGCTCAGCCCCTCTTCGCTCGTTGTAAGCAACGCCCGTCACCACGCCCTCCTCAAGCAAGCCGCCTCACAGCTGGCGCTCGTTCGTCAAGGCCTCGCCGAAGGCCTCCCGACCGACCTCCTAGCCCCCGACCTTCGCCTCGCCATCAGCGCCCTCGGCGAAGTCACTGGCGGTGAGATCACCAACGATGCCGTCCTCCACCACATCTTCGCCCACTTCTGCATCGGTAAATAGGAGCTTGCTAACACACATGGCCCAAACGAAAAAGGCGCTCGTAGTGAGCGCCTTTTTCGTTTCTTCAGAGCCCCCTTCCTTAGCTGCATAAATGCTACCCTTCCTAAGGGCTAGGGCCGTTAATACTGCCTTTCTGCTACTCTTCCAGACACGCCTCCACTTCGGCGAGCTTAGCAAGTCCAAGCCCAGCAAGCTGTACGGCGACGAAGCCGAATCAAGGTGCGAGCCCCGTGTAGAAATACCATCACAAAGCTAAGAGACATCAGTGAGGTCTTCCGATGGATATCAGTCAAGGCGCTGAGGGACACCAGTCAGACGGCTGATGGATACCGGTCAGCGCCGTGATGGCTATCCCTCGCGGAGCTGGGGCAAGGCAGTCAGCTCGCTGGAGCAGGCTTGTCGCTTTGGGGCGGGGCTGCTCCCTCTGAGCTGTGGGGCTGGGGCTTATGGCTAGTATCCTTGTACTTAAGCAAAATTATACTTGAGCGCCAGGCATCTGTCGGATTATCCGTATTTTTGCACTAATAGATAATTAAGGACTGCTCATGGATCAACTAGATAAGATCAAGGCGCCCATCGCAACGCTGGTGGACAACTTCCATAGCCAATTTGCCGAGATACTGGCGACCAAGTCGGAGTGGCTGGGGCGTGCCATCGAGCTGCTCAGTGCCTCTACCGGCAAGAAGGTGCGCCCTATCCTCGTGGCGCTCCTCTCGGGCCTTCCCGAGGGGAAGAGCCCCGCGCAGCGCAGCATCGATGCCGCCGTCCTGCTGGAGCTGATCCATACCGCCACCCTCATCCATGACGACGTCATCGACGAGGCCAAGACGCGCCGCGGACGCCCTACGCTTGGGGCGATCTTCGACAATCGCGTGGCTGTCCTGATGGGTGACTTCATCCTCTCCTCGGCGCTGATCGGCGCCATCGCGCTCCGTGACCTCGAGGTGATGGCTATCGTCTCGGGCATCGGGCGCGAGCTCACGGAAGGTGAGATCCGCCAGTTCGAGAGCGCCGACAGCCTGCGCCTAGATGAGACGAACTACTACGAGATCATCAGGCAGAAGACGGCCGTCCTCTTCGCCAGCTGTGCTCGCATCGCCGCTATCACCACGGGGGCAAGCACGGAGGACAAGGAGCGCTTCACCCTGATCGGTGAGCTCCTGGGGATGGCCTTCCAGATACGAGACGACATCTTCGACTACTACAAGGGCGACGTGGGTAAGCCCACGGGCAACGATCTCCGCGAGGGTAAGGTCACGCTGCCCCTGTTGCACGTCCTACTCCAGCAGCCCGACAGCCCCGAGACGAAGGAGGCGCTGGCGATCCTCAGCCAGCATCCGCTGAGCGAGGAGGGCGTGGCACAGCTGACCGAGCTCGCCATCCAGGGCGGAGGGATCCGCTATGCCGAGGAGCGCCTCATGCACTACATCGACGAGGCCAAGCAGCTCATCCTACACTATCCCGACAGTGCCTATAGGCAGTCTCTCGTGGCGCTGGCCGACTACATCGCAGCGCGCAGCTATTAGTCTGCTGCCGCTCCTAGCCCCATTCATCCAAGCCCCTAGGGATGCCACGCCGCCAATCACCCAAGAAGCCCAAGCCGCTGCCCCCCAAGCCGAAGACCTATCTCGGTCTGCGCCTGTGGGTGCTGGCGCTGCTGGTGCTCGGGCTGGCGCTCATCGCCTGTGGCCTCTTCTTCCTCCTGCAGGCCGATCCCGACGAGCCCAGCTACCGTAGCCCGATGCGTATCGAGCGCGTGCAGCTGCTGCCAGGTGAGGACTACGCCCAGAGCCGCGTGGTGAGCTGGCGCTGTGGGGAGGAGCTCGCAGACAGCTACCTCCTGCTGAGCTACGAGCGCCCCAAGGGACGCCGTGGCCGCCTGCAGACCGAGACGCTGCGCTATCAGGCCGAGGGGCAGCAGGTCGTCACTGCCTCGGGGCGCGGCTGCTACTATCAGGTAGCGCTCGACAGCCTCCAGCCTGGGACGCAGTACCGCTATCGTCTCGTGACGGGCGGCGTGCAGTCCGAGGTCTACAGCTTCCGTACGCCCATAGAGGCTGCAGACTCCCTACAGCTGGTTTACCTCGGGGCACTGGACACAGCCACCCCTCAGCAGAAGCGCCAGCTGCTGGAGCGTATCGACCGCAGCTTCCCCGACCTAGACCTCTTAGCCCTTACGGGCAACTACCTCACGGGCGCCAACGACGCCGCTTGGGGGGCATGGTACGAGCTCCTCGGCAGACGCTCCAGCCGCTTGCCTCAGCTCGTAGTGCCCGGCACCGCCTCCTACATCAAGGAGCATACGGGCTATGTCCTCGACCCGCGCTGGCGGGCGCAGTACCCTTATCCTACCAATGGTCCCGAGGGCTACCTAGGGCGTAGCTACTATGTGGACTACCCCTATGTGCGCTTCGTCGTGCTGGACGCGGCGCGCCTCCTCAGCTGGGGTGGTATCCAGGTGCAGCGCAGCTGGATACGGCAGGCTCTGCAGTGCAACGAGCGTCAGTGGCGCATCGTGCTGCTGCACCTGCCCGTAGACCGCGTGCTCGAGGAGCAGCAGCACCTGGTGATGCACTACTTCCTCCGCGACGAGCTCATAGCTGCGGGGGCTGACTTGATCCTACAGGGACACGACGGCTGCTATGGCCGCGCCTCGCAGCGCAGTGCCGCAGGCGACACGATCCCCCCCGTCCTCGTGGTGAGCCCCGCGGTGAGCCAGGAGGCACACAACACCTTCGACAAGGGCTATGATCGCCTTGGTACGGGCCTCGCGCTCTACCAGCATATCGTCGTCAGCCGCCGTCAGCTGCACTACAGTGCCTATCGCCTCGGCACCGCTCCACCCGATAGTCTGGCTGCTCGGGATAGCCTCTATGACGAGCTCGTGCTGCGCCGCACGGAGACGGGCGAACTGAAGTTCGTCGACCGCGCCCGTGCCCTTCCCGAGATCTTCAACTATAATGCCTTTGCCTCCAGCAAGCGTGGGCAGAAGAAGGCCGCCCAGTATCAGCACGAGCTGGAGGCTCGTCAGCGTGCCCGCCGCGAGGCGCTAAAGAAACGACCCAAGTAGACGCTCTATAATACTTCCACAGCTATGATATACTCCATGACGGGCTTCGGTAAGGCCGCCCTGCGCTACGGCTCGCGTACCATCACCGTAGCCATCAAGTCCCTCAACAGTAAGCAGGCCGACCTCTCGGCACGTGTCCCCTCGGCCTACCGCACGGCCGAGCTCGAGCTGCGTAGCCTCATCACCAGCCAGCTACAGCGGGGCAAGATTGACCTCAGCATCAGCATCGATGACGACGCCCTCGAGGGTAACGCCAGCATCATCAACCGCGAGGCACTCATCGGCTATGTCAATCAGCTGAGAAGGCTGAGCTGGGAACTGGGGCAGGAGCTTCCTCTCGACACGGCAGCGCTCCTTCGCCTGCCCGGCGTCCTCGATACCGAGAGCACGCGTCAGCCCGAGCTCGGGGAGGAGGAGCTGGCGGTGCTTCGCCAGGCTACACAGCAGGCGGTGGACGAGCTTATGGAGTTTCGCCGTCAGGAGGGCGTCATGCTCTACGAGGTGCTCGCCGAGCGTATCCAGCGCATCACGGCGCTGCTGGAGGAGATCACCTACCCTGAGGCTGAGCGCATCCAGCAGGTGCGTCAGCGCCTCGAGGAAGGCCTGCGCAAGCTCATGCCCAGCGGCGACTACGATCGCTCGCGCCTCGAGCAGGAGCTCATCTACTACATCGAGAAGCTCGATATCAACGAGGAGAAGTCGCGCCTAGCGCACCACCTCAGCTACTTCATGGAGGTGCTGGACGCGCCGCAGCCTGGGCAGGGTAAGACGCTCGGCTTCATCGCTCAGGAGATCGGCCGCGAGATCAACACCATGGGCTCCAAGAGCAACCACGCCACTATGCAGCAGCTCGTCGTGCAGATGAAGGATGAGCTGGAGCAGATCAAGGAGCAGGTGCTGAACGTCCTCTAAGGTCGCTGCCGACCCCTCGATAGCAAAGGCCGCGGGCCCGAGTCTCATAGGTAGACTCGGGCCC
>ERZ773250.46-NODE-46-length-83922-cov-3.879714_pt1 | contig 83922 bp, 68 predicted proteins | sample MGYA00511258_ERZ773250 | MGnify/ENA primary metagenome ERZ773250 (study PRJEB29015, sample SAMEA2738164) | human oral metagenome | biome: human oral; feature: human-associated habitat; material: saliva | place: China | collected 2187 ... | reverse complement strand
TACGTACCAATGCCTGCTTCATGTAATTTTCGATAATCTTCGACTTCACAAGCCGCAATATTGACGTTCACACGACGAATTTCTCCATTGTCTTTTTTGATAGAGTAAATCGTATTAATGCATTTCAAAATATATTCTAATGGATTTTCTAATGGATGTTCACCAGATTCGATAACAATCCGTTTATGTCCCATGGCTTCTAACGCCATTACCTCTTCACGGACTTGATCTTGGTTCAGTTTTTTACGAGTAATGGTTTTATTTTTGGCATGGTATGGGCAATAGACACAACCATTGATACAATAGTTTGATAAATACAAAGGAGCAAATAATACGATACGATTCCCATAAATAGCTTGTTTAATCTCTTTTGCTAAAGCAAATAATTTCTCCTTATATTCTGGCAAGGGACATTCTAACATCACCATCGCCTCACGATGGTTCAATCCCACACGAGTTTTCGCCTTTTCTAATATAGCATCCAACAAAGGACGATTTTCCTTGTTTTCTTCTGCATATTTTAGAGTGGCTAGAATCTCTTCATGGTTAATAAATTCTTCCGCCTTGGAAGAGTGTACATCATACATAGTAAACTCCTTTTCTACTGACTTAGTAGATCTATGATAGCCTATATCTTTTTAGGCTTTGTCGTAACATATGGACTATACCGATTTTATTAGATATAGCCTACTTTTTATTATACTCCACTTAGGAATCAATGTATATAAAATTAGTGTACATTATGAAAGCAAATATTAATACTATGTATGCATAAACAGAAATATACATCTATTCATTTGTTCACTATAAAACTGTCATATCCTTTTACAACCTATAACCCTATCCCAAATATCTGATAAACATCATTTTTACAAAATCTTGTTATCCTATTTCCAACAACCGCAAACCCCATACTAAGAAAACAAAAAAGGCCACTAGATATTGCTATCTAATGACCTCTTATATGTGTTATGATTAAGCTTCTACAGGGTATACAGAAACTTTACGGTTATAACGACCAGCACGTTCAAATGCTACACGGCCAGGAACCAATGCAAACAAAGTATCATCTTTGCCGATACCTACGTTAGCGCCTGGATGGAAATGTGTACCACGTTGACGAACTAGAATGTTACCACTTTTTACAGTAGAACCGTCATGGCATTTAACTCCAAGACGTTTGGACTCGGAATCACGACCATTTTTTGTACTGGAAGCACCTTTTTTAGATGCGAATAGTTGTAATTGGATATTGAATAACATGTAGTTCACCTCCTATTGTTCACTCACTCTAACAAAATCACTATATTGATTTGCCACATTCTTGATACCAAGAAGCATGGTTTCTAATATAGTTTGTCCTCTTTCAGTAATGGGTTCCGAAAGTAGGATATGTAACTCACCGTCTTCTATTTGGTACTCCATAGATTGCTCAGCCACCTCATGAAGTCCCAAGACCGATGTCTGTGAAAGCATGGATATAGCGGCACATACAATATCTTCTCCGTAAGGACCTGCTTCAGCATGTCCACGAAAATAACATTCTACAATTTGCCCTAACGCATTGCGTTTCACATCAATGTGAGTCATGACAATTACGCCTCGATTTTTTCGATGCGAACTTTAGTGAATGGTTGGCGATGGCCTTGACGACGACGATAGTTGGATTTCGCTTTGTATTTGAAAACCAAGATCTTTTTCGCTTTACCATGTTCAAGTACTGTACCAGTAACTTTTGCACCGTCCACAAGTGGTGTACCAACTTTAACGTCACCGTCTTTAACTACAGTTACAACTTCGTCAAAAGAAACAGTTCCTTCAGCTGCTACATCCAATTTTTCAATAGTGATTACATCGCCTTCGGAAACGCGATATTGTTTACCACCAGTTTTAATAATTGCGTACATTATGACACCTCCTTGTATTCGTACTCGCTGAATGCGGTTATCTAGCCGAAGCCAGATATTACTGACCTCTTCATGCGGCTTGCAATAGTTGGGCGTACCCAAACTATGACTCAATTATTATACATGACTAGAGCTGTCCATGTCAATAAAAGGAAGCTCTTTTCTATCTATATTTTTAAAAGAAGACATTCCTGTTTACCCCTTACAAATTCTTGTTTTTCTACTAAGCATATACTACTGTAGAATGGCTTCGCTATATACGCATACGATTGTGTTATTATTTCCGCCAATACCGATATAGAGCATGTTACCATATATGCTAGCACTAAAGTTATCTATTCATAAATACTACTATAGTAGCGATATACCTATATACTAGGTCGCGCAAATCGATAGTAACACACGAGGGCTATGAAAGAACATACCACCATAGTGATTCCCATAGGAATAGCAGTGTGTGGTCCAGCAATCCCCACGATAGGCGACACAATACCCGCCGATACCATAGAGAAAAAACCTAATAAGGCAGATGCACTGCCTGCTAGGTGACCATAATGTGCCATAGCCATCGAGAAGCTAGCAGCACCAAATAAAGACACCGTGCCCACAGTAAAGAATAAAATCGTTGTTACCACCAAAAATGGCATATTTAGAGCCATAGCACCTAAGAACAAGGCCGAACCTAAGAATAGGACTGTTAAACTACCTTGTAATAATTGGTAATCTTTGATGACATTACTCAAGCGAGAGCTTATCATGCTGAACAGAATAATGCCACAGCTATTGATACCAAATATGTAACTAAATTGTTGCGCATCTAATCCAAATATATTTTGGTACACAAAGGATGATCCACTGATGTAACAAAAGAACGCTCCAAAGGCAAAACATTGAATCCCACATTGACCTAAGAAAGCTTTATCTTTTAACAAAATCTTGTAATTCTTAAGTGCTACTTGGATGCCTCCTGCTACACGTTGTTCAGTTGGTAAACTTTCACGGAATAAAACAGAACCTACCAACAAAATTAGAGCAAATCCTGCCAACACGACGAAAATAAATCGCCATGTTTCATAGATTAAAATCTGCCCCCCTAGTAAGGGAGCAATAACAGGTGCCAATCCATTGACCATCATCAACGATGCCAACAGTTTAATCAGAGCCGGCCCCGATGCATAATCACGAGCGATAGCCTTAGAAATAACCACCCCAAATGATCCTGTCACACCTTGTAAAAAACGACCTAACAAAAGTACTTCAATGTTCGGTGCATAAGCACAAATAATAGTGGCTACTACACAAAGTAGGTTCCCCACAATGAGTGGTTTTTTACGACCTAGCACATCACTAATAGGGCCTGCAAACAATTGTCCTATCGCAATCCCGATAGTCATAATGCCGATAGTCATTTGAATGTTCGATGCCGATGTATGTAGTTCTCCAGGCATAATTGGAAGTGACGGCAAATACATATCCGTTGCTAATGGCGTTACTGCCGTGAGCAACCCTAAGAATATAATTAAAAATAATGAAACAGACTTACTTTCCTTCATACCTTTCCTTTCTAACAATCTCTGCATTGCGAAGCAACACTTTCTTTCCTCGCCAAGCCCAAGCTTTGTGGCCGTACTTCGCTTTAAATTCTTTATTCGTCATCCCCTCTAATTCCTCCACCTCAATATATGAGGTCACCTGTTGGAACTCAGGAATAGGTGTCATAGGAACATTTCTATTATGAGGGCACACCTCTTGACATACATCACAACCAAAAATAAGTGGTGTCTTTTCGATAATTCGTATTTCTTCCTCTGAAAGTTCCCCTTTACACTGAGTGAGATAACTTTTACAGGTGCGGTAATCTAAATGACTCCCCTGTAAAGCCTTACCTGGACAAGCACGCAAACAAGCCCCACATTGAAGACAGCTTTCACTAAGAGGCGTAGAAGGCTCTAAAGGCAACGTCGTCATAATCGTACCAATCACCGTATAAGATCCCCAAGTAGGATTGATAAACGTTTGGTTCCATCCATAAAATCCTAACCCTGCCAAATATGCCATATACCTATCCGCCAAAGGAGATGTATCACAGTGAATCTCAAAGTCATCCTCTGGATACCGTTTGCGTAGCTCTGCCACCAACCGTTCCAAATACTGAACTACCACAATATGGTAATCATCGCCCCAACAATACCTAGCTAAATTTGTAACTCCTTCCCTAGGCACATAATAGGGGAACAAACAGACAATCGCAGACCGGGGTGAAATCATCGTCGACCCTTGCAACCTCTCTTCTATGGTTCCATTCGTAAACGGGCAGGGATAGGGCGTATCCAAATGCAACGACGCCTCGAACGGCAATGGCCAAGGCGCCACCCCCAAAGCCGGAATATTCAGTTCATTCGCTAATTGTTTAAGTTCTAATAATGTCATATTTTTATTATACTATACATTACAGAGTATGATACATAAACACGCACTCATGTATCATGCTAATTAAGAACAGAACCTATGCCAATTAGGAAACTCATTAAAAGCAGTCAGTTTTATCAGTCATAGAACGAGATCCGAGATATATTTATTGAACGCATTACAAATCAATCAAAAAACATAGACGTTACATAAACCACCATATCTATCTAAGGAGCACAGTTAAACCTAGCAGACTTCGTAGCGGATCTTACTAGCCAAATTACACAAACACAAGAAGAGCACGGCATCCCCTAAGGAGCGCAGTTAAGCGTAACAGACTTGTGGCGTTCCTTACTACCAAAATAGCGTAACTCCAAGAAGACCGTAACATACCCCTGAACAAACATAACCACTGTATAGTTTGAGAAGGGGTGTGTTACGGTCTTCCCTTTATCATATTTAGTTACGAACGCCAGAGACTGCATAGCAAAACAAGTGACGTGTTGACTAAATGCACCTAAAGTTTTATCCTAATACATATTACTTATTTAATAATTTATTTTTAATTTTCAAAATAGGAGGAAAACTATGTCTATAGAACTACGTAAAGTTGCCATTATCGGCACTGGTCATGTGGGTTCCCACGTGGCATTTTCTTTGGCTACCCAAGGTGAGGTTGACCAATTATACATGGTGGACATCGACAAAGATAAAGCCATCGCTCAAGCTACCGATATTAATGATGCTGTAAGTTACTTACCACATCGTGTAGAAGCTATCGCTTGCGAACCTGAAGATATCGGAGACTGCGATATCCTCGTTATTTCTGCTGGTCCACTACCATCCCCAGAACAAGATCGACTAGATACACTAGGCTCCACCATAGAAGTATTACGTGAATTTTTACCTCGTGTGAAAGTCTCTGGCTTCAACGGTTTTATCGTGAGCATTTCCAATCCTGCTGATGTAGTGGCAGCCTATGTACAGGAATACTTAGACTATCCAAAACATAAAATCATCTCTTCCGGCACATCCTTAGACTCTGCTCGTTTGCAACGATTAGTGGCTGAACAAATCCACGTACATCGTCGCTCCTTATCTTGCTACGCTATGGGTGAACATGGTGGCAGCGCTATGGTCCCTTGGTCTCATGTCACAGTATCTGGCAAACCTTTGAAAGAACTCCAGCAAGAACTTCCTCATCGATTCCCAACCTTTGACGAAGATGCCGTAGTAGAACAAATGAAATACGGTGGCTACCTCGTCCTCATTGGCAAAGGATCCACAGAATTTGGCATCGCTGCATCCGTTACAGAAATCATCCGTGCCTACTTCCACGATGAACAAAAAGTATTGCCTCTATCTTGCAAGCTAGAAGGCGAATACGGCGAACACAACGTCTTTGCATCCGTTCCTGCCATCATCGGCAAAAACGGCATCGAAGAAATCCTAACATTACACCTAACCCCAAGCGAACAAGAAGCCTTCCACAACTCTTGCGAACGCATCCGGGAATATATTAAACTAGCGCATACACTCTAATATCCAAGAAACGCAGTTAAGCGTAGTAGCCTTGTGGCTACCCTTACTAACTAAATTATAGAAATACAGAAACGAGCAACATGTTCCTGAACAAACCTACCGTAGGATCAGTTTGAGAAGGAATATGTTGCTCGTTTCCCTTTGCCCTATTCTCTTATAACCGCCACAGACTACATAGCATTACAAATGACGATACATTATGAAATACCGTTTGTGAAGGAATATATTGCTCGTTTCCCCTTCCCCTGAGCGGCGCCATTACGAGTAGTAGCCTTGTGGTATTCCTTATGCCAAAATTAGATAAATGCAAGAAGAGCACGACATATTCCGGAGCAAACCTAACCACTGTATCAGTTTGCGGAGGAATATGTCGTGCTCTTCCCTTTGCCTACCCGTCTAGGAATATCACAGGCTACATAGCGGAATTACTTAGCGAACCATTTATCATAAATTTTTTGATACGTTCCATCTTCTCGCATTGCTTTTAAAGCTTCATTAACTTTATCACGTAATGCTGTGTTGGATTTATTGAATCCTAATACGAATGGAGGTGCATCTGTGCCCTCTCCTACCAATTTAAGATCTTTATCTGCACCTTGTTTCAAGTAGTACATAGCCACCGCTTGGTCGATGATAGCACCATCAATCGTACCAGCTTGTAATGCCATAAAGATATTACTATTAGAATCCATTTCTTTTACATCTGTACCTGGAATCGCTTTTGCCATTTCTACAGGCACTGTACCAATTTGAACACCTACACGTTTGTTAGCAAGGTCGTCCATTTTTTTGATATCTGTATTATCTTTACGAACGATAGTGATGAAACCGCCTTCTTTGAAGTATGGCTCAGAGAATGCCAATGCTTTTTCACGTTCTGGTGTGGCATTGATACCTGCTGCGATCATGTCGATATTACCAGATTGTGTAGCTGGAATTAACGCATCAAATCCCATGCTGACAAACTCTAATTTTAAGCCTAACCGTTTTGCTACTTCTTCACTTAAATCCACATCGAAACCAATGTATTTATTCGTGTTTTCTTCTGCAAATTCAAATGGAGGGAATGTCGTTTCAGAACCAACTTTCAACACTCCTGCTGTTTGTGTTAATTGTGCTTCTTTTTTGTCGCTACCACAACCAGCTAGTAAACCTACACTAAGAACAGCCGTACATAGGATAAGTCCTAGTTTTTTCATGCTAATCATAATTACCTCCCACAATATATTCACTACTTATGATTATTTATACATAAATTATACCATACAATTATGAAATAGCAAGTATTATAAAAAGTCTTTAATTTTATCTCGTTTGCCACGATTACGCAATTTCGTTAAGGCTTTCCCTTCAATTTGACGAATCCGTTCTCGTGTTACATTAAAGAATTGACCTACTTCTTCCAATGTACGTGGTTTGCCATCTTTCAAACCAAAGCGCAATTCTAGCACTTGTTGCTCACGATCTGTTAAGCAACTGAATACTTCAACAATTTGTTCTCGTAATAAAATAAAGCTAGCCGCATCATCTGGAGCTACTGCATCTTTATCTTCTAAGAAGTCGCCTAAATGGGAATCTTCTTCTTCCCCAATTGGCGTTTCCAAGGAAACTGGCTCTTGAGAAATCTTTTGAATTTCGCGGACGCGTTCTACAGTAATACCCATACCAGCTGCAATTTCATCTGGACTTGGTTCACGACCTAAATCTTGTAATAATTGACGTTGAATACGCACCAATTTATTAATCGTTTCCACCATATGTACAGGAATACGAATCGTTCTAGCTTGGTCAGCAATCGCTCTCGTAATAGCTTGACGGATCCACCATGTAGCATAGGTGGAGAATTTATAACCTTTTGTATAGTCGAATTTATCGACCGCTTTAATAAGGCCTAAGTTACCTTCTTGAATCAAATCTAAGAACAACATGCCCCGGCCTACATAGCGTTTCGCAATACTAACTACAAGACGCAAGTTGGCATCAATCAATTTTTGCTTCGCACTATTTCCTAAGCGCACTTCTTTATAGCTAGCACCTTCTGCATTACCAGCCTCAATTTGTTGGGCCAAAATGATTTCTTCATCACCAGATAACAATGGAACGCGACCAATTTCTTTTAAGTACATGCGCACTGGATCATCGATATTCATCCCTTCAGGAATGGATAAGTCAAGATTAATCTCTTTTTCTTCCTCATCATCTTCCTCAGTGATATCGATGTCACTGCTTAAATGTTCCACATCTACATCAACTTCCACTTCAAGATCTTTATCCAACAATTCATCATCATGAATCGATAATTCGTTATCTGAACCATGTTCATCATCTTGAAGGACTTCAATATTTAAATTATTAAACACTGCATACATGCTATCTAATTGTTCTGCCGTTACTTCTACTTGCTCTGAAAGTGCATCAGAAATTTGCTTTGACGTAATGACGCCATCTCGTTTTGCCGCTTCTAATAAAACCGCTATAATCTCTTGCACTTGCGATTGTTTTTTCTTCTTTGCCACTGTGCTCTTCCTTTCACTACATCAAGACCACTGTTTAATCAATTCCTGTAAATCCTGACACATTCGTAACTCTTCTATAAACCTAGGATCATTAGCTCGACTCAATTGATCCGCTAAGCGACTATGCTCCTTATATTGATTGCGAAGGGATTTTAATCGCACACTTCGAATTAAACTGTGCAACAATTCCTCATTCATTTCTCGATCAATCAAGACCGACCATTTGCCAAACATATGCCAAGATTCCGCATCTAAGGATTCCTCTAAGAGGACCTCTGACAAACTTTCACCTTGGGCTACCAACTCGCCTATCTTTTCATAATAAGCACCGTACATAGGATGCGTAAAATCTTCCACCCCTATATACTGGCTCACCAAGGTATATATATCCGTATCCTTACCTATCCAGTACAGCAATTCTTCTTCATCTGTGAAAGTCTCCTTAGGCACGTTCATAGCCTGCTGTTTTAATTCTATGTTTCCTTGTCGAAGAAACTGTCTAAAGTAAGTAATGATAGTGCTCACATCTAACCATAAAGGTAATGCCAAGGCTTTTAAATATTCATCACGTCGCACTTGGCTTTCATGACCTGCAATGAACGGAAATATATCTGCCAAGACAGCCCGTTTCCCTTCCACCGAATTCGTATCGTGATGGCTCAAACTTTCATTCAATAAGAACTCAAAGTCTCTTGGCGATGTATCCACCAATTCTTGCCACGCTTGAGGGCCGTGATTTTTAATAAAGTCATCTGGATCTTTTCCATCAGGCATAGATACTACCTTAACAGAAAATTCCGTATTTTGCAATAACTCAATAGCCCGCTTAGCTGCCGTACGACCAGCACCATCCATATCATAGGCAAGAACAACTTCCTCTGCCTGACGCATCAATAGCCGACCATGGTCTTTCGTATAGGCTGTGCCCAAGGATGCCACTACATTCGTAATGCCTGCATTATGACAGCTCAGCACATCCATATAACCTTCAACAAGGACAGCTTGTTTTTTTTCGCGAATGCTGCGATAGGATTGATAAAAAGCAAATAATAGATGCCCTTTATTGAATATTTCCGTTTCTGGGGAGTTCAAATATTTCGGATTACTGTCGTCAAGGACACGTCCACCGAAACCTAATACACGCCCCTTTCCATCCATGATGGGAAACATCACACGTTTTCTAAAATAATCATATAGCTTGCCTTGCTCATTTTTACGGCACAACCCTAATTCTAGCAATACATTAGGGTCCACACCTCGACCGATAAAAGCAGTATATAGCTTATCCCATCCATCTGGAGCAAAACCTAGGCGAAACTTTGTAATGGTCTCCATAGTTAGCCCACGTTTTAGCAAGTAATCTAGTCCCTCTTTCCCCAATTCTGTTTTTACTAGACAATTATGAAAGAAATTTGTAGCTAGTTCATTCACCTCATACATAGATTCCAAACGTGCCATACGTTTCCGCTCAGCTGACGATACGGTTCGTTCTGGCAAAGCAATGTTGGCACGATTCGCCAACCGCTCAATGGCCTCAGGAAAAGTTAAGTTATCATACTTCATCAAGAAACTGATGACATTCCCAGATTCTCGACAACCAAAGCAATAAAAAAAGCCCTTGTCAGGGGTCACACTAAAGGAAGGTGTCTTTTCGTTATGAAATGGACAACAACCCCAATAGTTTTTCCCCTTCTTCTTCAATGGAATATGCTCAGAAATGACAGACACAATGTCATTGGCATTTTTGACTTGTTCAATTATGTCATCATTGAAAAACTTGCTCATGTCACTCTCCTAAGCTATGTACTACCGTGTATGCACCAAAATATAACGTTTATGTATACGTTCTCTATCTATACTATTCTACACAAATAAAAAAACTCCTACTTACGGATGATTTCTTTTTCTTCACACTATATATGCAATTCATATATAGTGTGAAAAAAAAGAAGTTAGAGCAGCCAAAGGCCGCTCCAACCACTTATGTAGACTATTTTTTCGCGTAATCTACGACTCGTGTTTCGCGAATAACCACAACTTTAATTTGTCCTGGATATTCTAATTCATTTTCGATTCGTTTAATGATGTCACGTACTAATAAGTTCGCTTCCACATCATCCACTTTATCTGGTTTTACCATAACGCGAATCTCTCGACCTGCTTGGATAGCAAAGCATTTTTCAACGCCTTCAAAAGATTCAGCGATTTCTTCCAACTTAGATAATCGTTTTAAATAATTTTCTAATGTTTCGCGTCTAGCTCCTGGTCGTGCTGCAGAAATAGCATCTGCTGCCGCTACCAACACAGCTTCTACAGATTTAAACTCTTCATCACCATGATGCGCACCAATACAGTTTTGTACTAAAGCGCTTTCATGATATTTTTTAGCAAGATCTACGCCAATTTCCACGTGAGATCCTTCAATTTCATGGGTTAAGGCTTTGCCCAAATCATGTAATAAACCGCCTCGTTTAGCCAGTACTACATCGCAGCCTAATTCCGCTGCCATCATACCTGCCAAGTGAGATACTTCAACAGAGTGTTTTAATACATTCTGTCCATAACTAGTACGATATTTTAGTCTACCTAAAATACGAATCACTTCTGGATGTAAGCCATGTACATCTGCTTCAAAAGTAGCTTGCTCGCCCGCTTCTTTTATAGTTGTTTCCACCTCACGGCGTGCTTTTTCAACCATTTCTTCGATACGAGCTGGATGGATACGTCCATCAACAATGAGTTTTTCCAAGGCAATTCGTGCTACTTCACGACGAATAGGATCAAATCCGGATAAAATAACTGCTTCTGGTGTATCATCAATAATTAAGTCGATACCCGTCAACGTTTCTAACGCACGAATATTACGGCCTTCACGACCGATAATACGGCCTTTCATCTCATCATTTGGTAATGTCACAACAGACACTGTAGATTCTGCTACATGGTCAGCCGCACATCGCTGAATAGCCATAGAGATAATTTCTCTGGCATTCTTTTCCGCCTCTTCTTTTGCTTGTTGCTCAAGTTCTTTAAGCATCACAGCAGTATCGTGACGAATCTCTTGTTCTACTTTTGTCAGTAAAATTTGTTTTGCTTCATCAAATGTTAAGCTAGAAATGCGTTCTAACTCTTCCATTTGTTGTTGATGCAATACTTCGATTTTTTCTTCCGCTTTTTCTAGATTGCGTTCCTTGTGATGCAAGGACTCTTCTTTGCGTTCAATACTGTCTAGTTTTTTGTCTAATTGCTCTTCTTTTTGTAAAATCCGTCGTTCAAGACGTTGTAATTCATTACGTCTGTCACGATTTTCTTTATCCACATCAGCACGCAATTTATGAATTTCTTCTTTTGCTTCCAGTAACGCTTCTTTTTTCTTAGACTCCGCTAAGCGCTCGCCATCAGCAACAATACGTGCAGCTTCTGTTTCCGCTTTATTTAGCTTACCTTCTGCAATATTGCGACGCAATAAATAGCCTACTCCAAGACCAATTAATACCATGACTACGGCAATAATGCTGTATTCTAAAATCGTGTTCACCTCCCACTTGCATAAAAAAAGGAGAAGTCGATACATCCGCTTCCCCGGTTTCTCGCCCATTTTGTTTTCAAATTTTATTTTGCTTATTATTAAGGCTATTTTAATTTTAGTTCATACACCGTGGAATGTCAAGACAAAGCCCCTACTCTAAGTAGGGGCCCCATTCATAACAAATAGATTGAATTGTGCTCACAGCGAATCCACGATTCTTTAGAAAATAAATTATTTTTTTCTTGCTAAACTTATCTTCTTCACCCTCTTCGATGGCGCTTAACCGCTCCTCATCAGATATGTTAAATCGTTGCTCTAATAGCTTTACCGCTACCAACCATTCATCATAATCATCTAATACATAAGATACAGCAAGACCTCGTTCACGCATTTTTTCACGAATGTAATAGGTGCTATACTTTTCGGCCTCCATATAGGCACGTAATGCTTCTTCTGACAGTTCTTCATCATTTAAATACGATAAGGATACAAGTTTTTCTTCTACATCATGAATTAGTTCACTAGGCACAGAACGTTGAGACAGTTTTCGTCTCAGCTCTAATGTACTTAAAGACCGTGGTCCTAATAGCCTCAAAGCTTGTTCCATAGCCGATGCAAAAGTCCACTCCTGCTCTTTCGATATACGAAGTGCCATTATTCCATATCCGCTGTTTCTGTAGTTGCTACGTCATCTACTTCTTCATCATGACCAAGTACATTCAAAGGTTCTGCTGCTAATGTATCACGAATGATAGAATCAATTTCTTGAGCAATTTGAGGATTTTCTTTCAAGAATACTTTAGCTGCTTCTTTGCCTTGACCCATACGTTCTCCATTATAAGAATACCAAGCGCCAGATTTTTTGATGACTTCAATATTCGCACCGATGTCAATCAATGTACCTTCATAGGAAACGCCTTCCCCGAACATTAAATCAAATTCTGCCACTTTGAATGGAGGGGCTACTTTATTTTTCACAACTTTTACTTTTGTACGGTTGCCGACATGTTCTTTAGCAGATGTTAAAGCTTCACCTTTACGTACATCTAAACGAATAGTAGAGTAGAATTTTAAGGCACGACCACCAGTCGTTGTTTCTGGGTTACCAAACATAACACCTACTTTTTCACGCAATTGGTTGATAAAGATAATAACCGTTCTAGTTTTACTGATGGAGCTTGTTAATTTACGTAACGCTTTACTCATCAAACGCGCATGCACGCCTACGTGAGCATCTGTCATTTCACCATCAATCTCTACTTTAGGTGTTAAGGCCGCTACGGAGTCCACCACAATTAAATCTACAGCACCAGAGCGAACCAAAGCCTCTGTAATCTCTAAACCTTGTTCACCATTATCTGGTTGGGAAATCAACAAACTATTGATGTCTACCCCTAATTTTTTTGCATACACTGGATCCAATGCATGTTCTGCATCAATGAAGGCAACAACGCCACCATTGCGTTGTGCTTCTGCTGCTGCATGTAAAGCCACCGTAGTTTTACCAGAAGACTCTGGACCATAGATTTCAATAATACGGCCCCGTGGGAATCCACCTACACCGACCGCCAAGTCTAGGGCCAACACACCTGTAGAAATGACTTCAATGTTCATTTTATCAGCCGCTTCGCCCATGCGCATGATCGCACCTTGACCGAAATCTTTTTCAATTTGTTTTAAAGCCCCTTCTAAGGCCCTCATGCGATCTTCTTGAGATCCGCTTTTCATATCAATTGCTGCTTCTTTTGCTTTATCCTTTGCCATTGTTCTACCTTTCTATTAATTCTTTATATACATATTGAATCGCTCGTTCCGCTACACTGTTACGGATACTATCACGATCCCCTATAAATATCTCTTTATGTACAGTAATCCCTCGTGGTGTACCGATGCCGATATACACAAGACCTACTGGTTTTTCCAGACTCGCACCGCCTGGACCAGCTATCCCTGTGGTCGCAATGGCATAGTCTGTACGCAGTACACGAAATACACCTTCTACCATTTCTGTAGCAGTTTCTTCACTAACCGCACCATGTATTGCCAATGTATCTGATGATACGCCCAATACTTGTTCTTTCACTGAATTCGCATAGGAAATAATACCGCCTTGGTAATAACCACTACTACCACCTAAATCAGTCAATGTTTTTCCTACTAGGCCACCCGTACAGGATTCAGCTGTTCCTATGGTAATACCGGCTTCTAGAGCCAACTTGTGAAAGTCTTCCAATACCGATGTATCTAAACTACGAATATTTTCCAATCGTTCTAAGAGAATATTCCTCCATGAACCTAGTTTTTCCTGACAGTCCGCTTTTGACTCTCCTTTTGCAGTTAAACGAATTTCAATGTATCCTGGTTTAATCAGTAGTGCTATGGTCGGGTTCTGCTGGTTCTGAATCAAGTCTTGCAATAGAGTCTCTAATTGCATTTCACGATATCCATACACAGCATACCGTTCAGAATAAATTATCCCTTGTTGTCCAAAATGTTGCTCCAAAAAAGGACTGACGCTTTCTTGAAATGTTCCTTGTAATTCTGATGGAGGCCCTGGTAATAAGATATATATCGTCTTATCCTGTTCCACTACTACTGCTGGTGCTACCCCTACTGGATTATGTAGTACCTGTGCCCCTTCTGGTAAATACCGATCTCGATCAGATTCGTAAGGTTTTACCCGACCTTGGTTCTCATAAAAGGAATCTACCTCACGACCTGCTTCTTCGTGAAATACCAAAGGCAATCCCAAGGCATCTGCCAAAGCTTTTCGAGTAATATCTCCTTGGGTAGCTCCTAAGCCTCCAGAACTGATTACAATATCTGCTCGTTCCCCCGCTCGTTGAAATACTTCTTTCATCCGATTAGGATTGTCACCTACCGTCGTTTGGTATGACACAGAATAACCCCGATTGTTCAATTCTTCGCTGAGCCACTTTACATTTATATTGACAATATGTCCTAGTAATAATTCCGATCCTGTAGAGATTAATTCTACGATCATGCTATCACCATCCTATACAGTTTCTACTACCACATCATAGGCAAAACCTTGTGATACTTTTACCGTCACAATATCGCCTTCAGACAGTCCTGTTACATCTTCTACATACATATTACCATCTACATCTGGAGCCTGCATTTGTAGACGACCTCGTGCCAAAAACTTACCTGGCTCTACTTCATCGATAGATTCTATCATACCTTGATGAATCGTTCCCTCCAAGTCACGATTATGTTCCTCTGAGACTTGTGCTTGAATAGCCATCAATGTATGGTATCGTTCTTCTTTCACTTCCTCTGGAATCTGCTCATCCATCATCCCTGCTGGTGTACCATCCTCTTGGGAATACGTAAATACCCCCATGTGATCAAAGCGAATATCTTTTACAAAATCTGCCAATTCTTGGAATTGTTCTTCTGTTTCCCCAGGGAACCCTACGATAAGGGATGTACGCAGTGTAATATGCTCACTGCGATTGCGGATTTTATGTAACAAGGCTACAATATTTTCTCGTGTATCCTTACGGTTCATACGTTGTAACACAGTATTGTTAATATGCTGTAGTGGCATATCGATATATTTACATACCTTTGGTTCTGTCATGATTGTTTCTAACAATTCATCAGAGAAGTGTTTTGGATATAAGTACAACATGCGAATCCATTCGATGCCTTCAATTTTTGCCAATCGTTTCAACAACTCTGAAAGTAATGGCGTACCATCGTTCAAATCAGCCCCATAGTAGGTAGTATCTTGTGCAATCAATACCACTTCTTTCACGCCTGCTTCTGCTAGCTGTTGTACTTCTCGTTCAATGGACTCCATGGAACGGCTACGATAGGCCCCACGTACTTTTGGAATGATACAGAAAGTACAACCATTATTGCATCCTTCAGAAATTTTTACATATGCACTGTAGTCCGGTGTGGTCATCATCCGTGGCATACCTTCATCATACATATTTGTCATACTATCCATGATACAAATACGTTGACCATTTTGAATAGCCTCCACGGCTTCCATAATACGATTCCAAGATCCGGTACCAATAAGTGCATCAATTTCTGGAATTTCGGTAAACAATTCTTCTTGATATTGCTGACTTAAACAGCCTGCCACGATAAGGCCTTTGCAGTCTCCATATTGCTTATATTGACCCGCCTCTAATATGGTATTAATCGACTCTTCTTTTGCTTTCTCGATAAATGTGCAGGTATTGATAATAATGATATCTGCCTTTTCTAGGTCCTCTGTGATTTCATAGCCATTATCTTGTAAAGCTCCTAGCATCACCTCTGTATCCACCAAATTCTTGGCACAACCTAAACTAATATAACCTAACAACTTACTCATGGTGTATCCTTTCTAAAACGCACTTGTCGTATCCATTCTTGTAATATTTTATCTTGCTCTTCTTTTATAATCCCTGCATTCCATAATACAAGGTGATTGCCTTGGCGGTCCTTCTGAGACTCTACTGTTTCTATGGTCGGTAAATAATACATATCTACCTCTTTCAATACGGCTTGTACCCGTTCTGAAAGTAGCCAACTCACAAACGCTTCACTTTCACCAACATTACTGGAACCTTTCAAAATCCCTACGCCCATCATATCGTAAGGAGTGCCCTCCCTAGGATATAGGATGGTCAAAGGATATTTATGAGCCTCATACAATTTGGCATCTGAATAATGTCCTACACTAATCTGTACATCTCCAATAGCCGCCATGCGCACTGAAGATGGCAAAGCTTTTGCATACTGCACAATCCGTGGTCGCAAACTATCAAAATAGGAGATTGCACCATCCAAACCATAGATAGCACCAAAACTATTCAACAAGGTAATCGATGCTGCATCGGCTACAAAGTCGGTGACCGCTATACGCCACGGACCGGCATAAGCTAAGGAAAACCAAGTATTTACATATTTCCCCTGACTACTATAGAAACTATCATGTAAGGCGAATACATAAGGATCATACCATATCCCTACCCACTGCTCATCTGGACCATGAAATACCGTATCTACCATATGGGTTAAGGTAACCGGCAATCTACGAAAGGCTCCATGTTCAATCCCTTCACTGAGATTGGATTTTGTAGAAATCACAAGATCACCTTGCTGCTCTGCCTCTGGCAATGCTAGCCGCGTACCCATTTGGTTCGGCGGTATAGGGATAACATGCACTCGTACTTGTGCCTCTCTTTCGTAAGCCTGACCTATCGCTGTCATGACTTCAGGGTCTCCATCTGTATAGATAGTAATTTCTGCTCTTGTAGAAATCACACGTCGATCCACTTGATCTTGCTTCATATCATTGAGCCACAATCCTACACTGAAGATACCTACCACTACCAGTAAGTACACCATGAGCAATCGTAACCGTTTCATAGATTCACCTCCTTTACCTATTAGAGATACCTAACCAAAATTCCTTTTTTTCATTCCTTTATTTTTTTGATTTCCTATACCAATTTTAGAACCACTATTTGCACGTTGTCCCCCTTGTATAGGTCCTTGTCTTCTACCTGCTGGTTTTACTCCACCTTTAACTGAAGATTTACCACCATTAGGTTTTGGAGTATTTCGTTTTATATTGCGCGGAGGAATCAAACATAATGGTCCAAATCCGATTAAATCTCTGCGATTCGCTTTGATTAAAGCTTCTTTTACTAAGTCGTAATTTTCTTCTCGTTTATATTGCATCAAAGCCCGTTGCATAGCTTTATCTCTGCCTTTTTTAGCCACATATACAGACTCACCTGTAAGGGGATTGATACCTGTATAATACATGGCAGTCGATAAGCTACCTGGAGTAGGGATAAAATCTTGTACCTGTTCTGGAGTCATATTTTGATCTCGCAAAAATTCTGCCAATTCAATAGCATCTTCTAGGGTACAGCCTGGATGAGAGCTCATAAAATAAGGCACCAAAAATTGTTGTTTACCTAATTTGCGATTCTCCTCATCAAACCATGATTTGAATTTTAAGAAGTAACTTTTATTGGCTTTTCCCATGATAGTCGTTACATGCTCCGACACATGTTCAGGAGCTACTTTTAGTTGACCACTTACGTGATGTTCGCACAATTCTCGAACGAAGTCTTTGTTATTATCATCCAATACATAGTCATACCGTAAGCCAGATCGAACAAATACTTTTTTTACACCTTTTACATTACGTACTTTTCGCAAAATGCTCACATAGTCATCATGATTTGTGTTTAATTGAGGACATGCTTTGGGCGCAGCACATGTTTTCCCCTTACAAGCACCTACTTTCAACTGCTTATCACAAGCAACATGACGAAAGTTTGCCGTAGGCCCCCCTACATCATGAATATAGCCTTTAAATCCATCCATAGTCGTCATACGGTGAGCCTCGTCTAAGATGGACTGATGACTACGATTTTGAATAATTCGCCCTTGATGACTTGTAATAGCACAGAAAGAACAACTACCAAAACAGCCACGATGGCTAGTAATACTAAATTGCACTTCCGCTAAAGCAGGTACTCCGCCGGCTGCATCATACATAGGATGCCATTTTCTCGTATAAGGTAAACTATAGACATGGTCCATTTCTTCTTGTGTTAATGGTAAGGCTGGACTATTCTGCACAATATAGCGATTGCCATGCCCTTGCACCACTGTTTTCCCATAGTATGGATCTTGCTCATCAAATTGCATCTTAAAAGCTTTGGCAAAAACTTCTTTATCTGCTGATATCGCTTCGTAAGATGGACATTCAATGGCATTCTCTGGCACTGTGTTAGCAATATAACAAATCCCTTTAATCATTGGTAACCGTTTTTCTAATTGATCTCTATCCAAGGCTTCGGCGATTTCACGAATTTGTTTTTCTCCCATACCATAGATAAGAACATCTGCCTTACTATCCATCAATATAGAACGACGTACCGTATCTGACCAATAGTCATAATGGGCAAACCGTCGCAAACTCGCTTCAATGCCGCCAATGACAACAGGAACCCCTTTGAAAGCCTCTCGCATACGATTGGCATACACCACCGTAGCTCGGTCTGGGCGACGTCCAGATTCTCCTCCTGGAGAATACCCATCATCACGACGATGTTTCTTGGCTGCTGTAAATTTATTGAGCATACTATCTAAATTGCCTGCTGTCACCAAGGACGCCAATCTAGGTTTTCCTAACACCTTAAAGGCGTTTACATCATTCCAATCTGGTTGAGCTATGATACCTACTCGATATCCATAGGACTCTAATAATCTACCAATCACAGTAGGTGCAAAAGAAGGATGGTCCACATAAGCATCTCCGCTGATAATGACAAAGTCCAGTTCAGCCCACCCTCGCTTATCCATTTCTGCTTTTGTAGTAATTAAATATTGTTCTTTCATAGTATTCCTTATACTGTATTACACGAAAAATAGCCAACCTAAAAACAGAATGATAAGTAGCAAAATACCTCCTACTACAAATCGTTCTATCATCATCGTTTTTTGTCGTTTTGCCTTGCGACTTTCATAGGTTAACCGTTGTTTCGGAGCCTCAATCAATTCCTGTTCTCGAAAGGTATCAGCCTTCTCTTGTTCTTTTGACACCATTCTGCGTTTGGGAATCGTCAAGGATTCGCCCATTCTATTTTTGAACGTATCCACCAATCGACGACTATCTAAGCCCAGTAGTTCACTATAATTTTTAATGAACCCTTTCGTGTACACACTTCCAGGTATACGTCTAAACTCATCATGCTCTAAGGCATGTAGGTAAGCTACTTTTATATGTAATACATCTTCAATTTGTTCTAATGTTAAACCGCGTCGTTGACGCTCACGTCTAAGTTCTTCGCCAATCGATGCCATAGAACCTCCTATACATATAGGTGCCATCTACATAACGCAAATGGCACACTACTCTAATCTACTGTAAAATTTGGGAAATATAATTCTCGAATTTGATCTTCTCCCATTAAAATATCTCGACCTTTACTACTATTTGTAGGCGGTCCAATAATTTTCATATCTTGCATGGTATCGATTAAACGACCAGCTCTAGAAAATCCCACTCGCAATCTACGCTGCAAAATAGAGGCTGATGCACTGCGTTGTTCTAGCACAATTTGTACTGCTCGTTCCAACAGTTCATCTTGTTCCTCATCACTGCTCATCGTATCTGAACTTTCCGCACCTTTATCTGTTTCTGCCATCATCACTTCATCGTATTCTGGCTGACCTTGTCCTTTTACAAAAGCAATCAATTCTTCTACTTCTTCATCAGAAATAAAGGCCCCTTGAATACGAATTGGTTTATTCGCTCCAATTGGATTGAATAACATATCACCACGACCTAAGAGGCGTTCTGCTCCTGCTTGATCCAGAATAGTGCGAGAATCAATTTGGGTAGCCACTGTGAAAGCAATACGACTAGGCACATTTGCTTTAATTTTGCCTGTGATGACATCTACTGATGGACGTTGCGTTGCCAATACCATATGAATCCCTGCGGCACGGGCTTTCGCCGCCAAACGGTCGATAGATTCTTCCACATCTGGATTGGTCATCATTAAATCAGCTAACTCATCGATAATAATCAAAATGAGCGGCATAGATTTAGTCGGATTTTGCTTATTATAGCTCGCCACATTACGCACACCTGCTGTGGCTAATGTCATATAGCGAGCATCCATTTCACGCACTGCCCACCGTAATACAGCTGCAGCCTTATTCATATCTGTTACTACTGGTAACATCAAGTGAGGAATACCGTTATATACGGATAACTCTACCATTTTAGGGTCTACTAAAATCAACTTCACTTCATCTGGCTTACGGCTAAACAAGATACTAGAGATCAACGTATTAACGCAGACTGATTTACCAGAACCAGTAGAACCTGCCACCAATAAGTGAGGCATTTTCGCCAAGTCCGTTATGACTGGCATATCCGCAATATCTTTACCAAGGCCTACCGGAATACCGCCACTAGCTTGTTGGAACTCTTCACAATCTAACACATCTCGTAAATGAACAGCGGATATATTCTTATTAGGGATTTCAATACCTACTGCAGACTTCCCTGGTATAGGGGCTTCCATACGAATATCAACAGCTGCTAAGCTCATTTTCAAATCATCTTGTAAGCCCATAATTCGGCTTACTTTTGTCCCTTTTGCAGGTTCTAATTCATAACGTGTTACCGTTGGACCTTGTGTGGCATTCACCACTTTTGCTGTAATACCAAAATTATCTAATGTTTCTTCTAATAAGACTGCATTATGCGCTACTTCTTCACTGGTCACAGGATTGGATTTCCCCTGTGAAAGCATTGTCAACGGTGGATATTGGTATGGCTTTTCTATCGTCCTAGGGCGAGCTACTCCATCCGTATTCACAGCTACTGCTGCTGTATCTTCTTTCGTTGTTTCAATAGTAGGTACTTCTACTAAGGACCCTACATAATTAGTAGTTTGTAAAAATGATGGGGGAGTTATAGGGTCTAGTTTGGTAGATGCCTCTTTATCATACAACTCTTCATCTGCATCTGTAGAATATATATCTCCTGATGCATCCTGCCATGACGTATCCTCTATAGGCTCTTCTTCACGATCTACCATCGGAGCCACCACCACTGGTTCTGCTTCAGAAGTACTAGTCACTACTTCATCTTCACGAAGTTGAGGTTCCGGAATATACGCCTCTTCATCCTCATAGCTGTCAACATTCAATGGTGTTATTGTTACATCACTACTAGGATCCATTCCTTCTTGTTCTGCTACATCCGATATTGTGTCTGATGATGCCTTAGGATCTGCAGTAACTACACTAGTTTTCGATACTTCTACCGCCGTTTCATGGTCAATCGTGCCCTGAGTTTCTGCCACCGCATTTGGTTTCTCTTCTATTTCATCAGACGGGGATTCTGTTTTAGGGTACCTTGTATCTTTTTCACGATCATAGGCCTTACGGCGTTCTTCTCGCCACTCCTCTTGCCATTCATGCACTTGCTCACGGATAGCACTAGCTGTTTCTGTAGCTTTTTCTTGTGCTATTTCAAGTCCTACACTAGCCTTGTCTTTCGCTTTATGCAATCCTTCACGTAGTGACAATTTAGTAATTCCTAGTACACAGGCAATGCCTATAATAGCGGATAATAAAATACCGCCTACATCTCCTACTAAATTTCTAAATAGAGATCCTAGTAAACCACCAACTACACCACCATTCTCTGTTAGTGTAGTCGTACTGAGTTCCTCACCACTATTTACTTTCCACAGTACCAGTTGTACTAATACAACAAATAATACTCCTGTATATAGCAACCCTTTTCTCGTAATCGCTGCTAAAGAGCCTTTATATAGCCAGCACCAACCATTATACAAAATCCAGATAGCAACCACCCAGCCACCTAGACCAAAACCGTAAGAGAAAACGCCACTAATAATACTGCCCCATATACCAGTGTCTACTCCAGCCATGCCTATAAGAGCTAGTATGGCAAAGCCCATAAGAACCAACCCTTTAATCTCGCTCCGAACGCCTTTCGTCTGTGTCTTGGCCTGTTTCGATGTACCTATTTTACTTTCCTTTAGGGGAGTAGTTCGTTTCGATTGTACCTTTTGCCCTCCTCGTGAGGACTTACCTTTCTTTTCCTCTGCCATCTCCAACTCCAAAATTCCGTTTCTATCATATACCTTAGTACTTTATTATACCATTTCCACCTATGAAAGTATATCGAATATCCTCAAAAACAATACTGCTCTCCCTGTGGTAATCCTCATCGTTTACGGTCTTCCCAGTCTTTCACAAGTTCACGTTCACGACCACGTTCCAAAGGGTTATAAAATTGCTCATCCACCAATACATCCGGCAAATATTGTTGCACCACATAGCCATTAGGATAGTCCTGTGCATAGCGATAGCCAACTCCATGTCCTAATTGTTTAGCCCCTCCATAGTGAGCATCACGTAGATGTTTCGGCACCTCCCCTTGTTCCTTATGGCGTACCGCATGGATAGCTGCATCAATTCCTAGGTAGGCACTATTGCTCTTAGGTGCTAAAGCTACATATACAGCAGCCTCTGATAATATAATGCGTGCCTCTGGTAGCCCTACCATATGAGCCGCTTGCGCCGCTGCATTAGCCACCACCAACGCTTGTGGATCTGCCAGTCCTACATCTTCTGCCGCACAAATGATGATACGTCGTGCAATAAATACAGGATCCTCTCCTGCCTCAATCATCCGAGCTAAATAGTATAGCACCGCATCTGGATCAGAGCCGCGCATGCTTTTAATAAACGCAGAAATTACATCATAGTGATTATTTCCCTTCTTATCGTACCGATACACTCGTCGGCCCAATACTTTTTCTACAATTTCTATAGTAATTTCTCCACCGGTCCGAACCATGGCTCCTACTTGCTCCAAAATATTTAGAGCCATGCGAGCATCTCCATCTACAAAACGGCCTATGTCCTCTAGCAGATCGTCGGTCACAATCAATGATTTCTTACCTAATCCATAGTCTTCGTCTGTTACAGCACGACGTAAGATTGCCACCAATGCCGTAGCATCTAATCTCTCTAAGGTAAGCAAACGCAATCGAGATAAAAGAGGTCGATTCACTTCAAAGAAAGGATTCTCTGTAGTGGCACCAATTAAAATAATTTGACCACTTTCCACAGAAGGTAACAATACATCTTGTTGACTTTTATTGAAGCGATGAATTTCATCTAAGAATAAAATTGTCCGTTGTTTCAAAGAACTACGAATGCGTATCGCTTCTTCAATAGTACTGCGTAGTTCACCAATACCTACATTCGTTGCATTGAGCATGACAAACCGACTACTAGTTAACTCAGAAATAATTTTAGCCAACGTAGTCTTTCCCGTTCCCGATGGCCCATATAGCAATAAGGAAGGGACCTTATCTTCTTCAATCATGGAGCGAAGAAATGTACCTGGCCCCACCACTTGTTCTTGCCCAAAGAAATGATCCAATGAATGTGGTCGCATACGGACTGCTAACGGTTCAAAGGGATCCACTGGTTCCATATTCTCAAACAAATTCATTCTTACACCTCCTATATCTACCATCGTCCATTGACAACTACTACCATGCATGCGATAGTTCAAACATATATACTTATACATAGTTAATGCCCAGACTTCCTTTTTGGTACGCTTACCGAGCAATCCCTGTATACTTTACAAGATCAAGCTAAGCTACAAACTTGTAGAAGCCTGATTTCACGACAAATACTATCTGTACTTTATTATACATGTATCTAGTTATATAGTCTATATGTTCTTATTAATACAAAAAAAATAAACCACCCTCAGGCGGTTACATAAAGCCCCACTATGCCGTATCCATACCGTGTTTTGATCCTGCAAAGGCAGGTGGGTTTCCTCCTTGTAAGATTACAGTCCTCGTAGAGGCAGAGCGCCCTTACAAGAGTGAGAATCCCTAAGTTAAAATGTTGGCTCAAAACTGCGATATAACACGCACATAGCAGGAATTTCTTTACCCATAGTATAGCAGAAAGGAACGGTCATTTCAAGAAGAAATACACCGTTCCTTTCCTTAAACGTATATCAATTTTCTATTGGACAAATTCGATTATACTAATTTTTCTTTTGCCACATCTGTTTTGATATGTAATTCACGCAATTGTTTAGGCGCTACTTCAGATGGAGCTTGGCTCATCAAGTCCGATGCACTTTGTGTTTTAGGGAATGCAATTACGTCACGGATAGATTGGCGTTTTGCCATCAACATAACGAGACGATCTAATCCGAACGCACATCCACCATGTGGAGGGGCACCGTATTCAAAGGCATCTAACATAAAGCCGAATTTAGAACGACTTTCTTCTGTGCTCAAGCCGATAGCATTGAATACTTTTTCTTGTACATCAGATTGGTAAATACGGATGGAACCACCACCGATTTCCACGCCGTTCAATACCATGTCATAAGCGATGGCTTTCACAGCACCTGGATCCGTAGCTAACAAGTCCATATCTTCTTCACGTGGAGATGTGAATGGATGATGCATTGCCACAAAGCGTTTATCTTCTTCGTCGTATTCAAACATAGGGAAATCAGTTACCCACAAGAAGGCCAATTTGTTTTCATCGATTAATCCACGGCGTTTACCCATTTCAAGACGTAACTCGCCAAGAGCTTTTGCAACTACAGCTGGTTTGTCAGCAATCATCAACACCAAGTCACCTGGTTCTGCATGCATAGTCGCCCCGATATTACGAACTGTGTCTTCACCTAAGAATTTCATGATTTGAGATTTGATTGTGCCATCTTCATTAAAACAAGCCCAAGCCAACCCTTTGGCACCATAGATGCCTACAAAGTTTGTCAAATCATCTAATTCACGGCGTGGAATACCTGCGTAACCTTTTACGACGATACCTTTTACTTGACCACCATTGTCGATAACAGAACGGAATACTTTAAATTCTGTATCCTTCACGCAATCAGTTACATCTGTGAAAGTCATATCAAAACGGATATCTGGTTTGTCAGAACCGTATAAGTTCATCGCATCATCCCAAGTCATGCGAGGCATTGGCAATGGAATTTCCACATTTTGTGCCGCTTTAAACACATGGGCAATCATTTTCTCTTGCATGTTCAAGATTTGTTCTTGGTTCATGAAGCTCATTTCGATGTCCAATTGTGTAAATTCAGGTTGACGGTCTGCACGCAAATCTTCATCGCGGAAACAACGAACGATTTGGAAATATCTTTCATAACCAGCAACCATCAAAATTTGTTTGAAAATTTGTGGAGATTGTGGCAATGCATAGAATGTACCAGGGTTTACACGAGACGGCACTAGGTAATCACGAGCCCCTTCTGGTGTACTTTTTGTCAACATTGGTGTTTCAATTTCCAAGAAACCATTATTGTCAAAGAAATCGCGCATCGCTTTTGTCACTTTATGACGCAAGATCAAGTTTGCTTGCATTTCTGGGCGACGAAGATCTAAATAGCGATATTTTAAACGAATATTTTCATCTACATCGATATTATCTTGAATGTAGAATGGAGGTGTTTTCGCTGCATTCAATACACGTAACTCTTCACAGTACATTTCATATTTACCAGTTGGTAAGTTAGGATTCACAGCTGCTGCATCACGTTCTGTAATCGTACCACGTACGCACAATACATATTCATTACGCACGTCTTCCGCTTTATGGAAAGACTCCATATTGTGATCAGGAGATGCCACGATTTGCACAACCCCAGAGCGGTCACGTAAATCAATAAAAATCAATCCACCATGGTCACGACGGCGCTCTACCCAACCGCAAAGAACCACTTCTGTTCCTACTTGTTCTGCACCGATAGTCCCACAATGATGAGTACGGTGTAAACCTTTCATAGTTTCCATTCTAATTTCCTTTCACTAACTCAGTTATACGGTTTGTAATCTCAGCTAAGGACACAGTTTCTTGTTCCGATGTATCCATATATTTTAAGATGACTTTACCTTCGGCTAATTCATTATCACCAATTATAATAACATATTTTGCGTTAATTTTGTTAGCATACTTCATTTGACTCTTCATAGATTTACCAGAACCTTCCATTTCTGCCTTCACATAGGCATTACGCAAGGTATTCGTAATTCTGAAAGCCTCTTTTTGTGCCATTTCGCCTAAAGCTACTACAAACACAGAATCTTCTTGTTCTTGCTCTGGCAACAGGCCTTGTTTTTCTAAGGCCAACAATAACCGTTCCATACCCATGGCAAAACCTACAGCAGGTGTATGTGGTCCATCTAGTTCTTCTACAAGACCATCATAACGACCACCGCCAGCTACAGCACTTTGAGATCCCAATGGAGTGTACTGCACTTCAAAAGCAGTTTTCGTGTAATAGTCTAAGCCACGAACTAAACGTGGATTCAAGGTGAATTTCTCGCCAGCCGCTGTTAAATACTCTTTTACATGATGAAAATGATCTTGACACTCTTCACATAAGTTTTCACTTAACTCTGGAACACCGACTGCTAATTGTTGACATTTTTCTTCTTTACAGTCAAGAATACGCAATGGGTTCTTGTACAAACGACTTTGACAAAGTTCGCACAACTCTTCTTTTTTAGGTTCAAAGAAAGCAATTAACTTTTCTCTGTAGGCAGGACGACAAGTTGGACACCCTACAGAGTTTACTTCCACATTTAAATCTTTTAACCCTAAGTCACGCAATAATTGCAATACTAAGGAGATACATTCCGCATCAGCACTTGGTGCTTGCGTGCCCAATAATTCTACCCCAAATTGGTGGAATTGACGATATCGACCAGCTTGCGGTTTATCGTGGCGGAACATAGGTCCAATATAGAACCATTTTGTAATCGATTCTTGACCATAAATTTTATTTTCCAAATACGCACGCACCGCAGAAGCAGTTCCTTCTGGACGCAATGTATAGGATTGATCTTTTTTATCCCCTGTAGGAAAGGAATACATTTCTTTTTGCACGATATCTGTAGTTTCCCCAATACCGCGTAAAAATAAGCCCGTTTCTTCAAACATAGGCGTACGAACTTCTTCAAATCCATAGGTCTTACATAATCGACGAATGGTATTTTCAATATAGTACCAATTTCCAAGAACACTTGGCAATAGATCCTGTGTTCCTCTTGGTTTTTGAATAGCCACTAGCTGTCCCTCCAATGTTCATTACTTAGTAAAGTACGTTTCTCTAATAGTCGTTGTATATCTTGAATATACGTATCTACGTCTTTCGGCATGTATTGCTTTTGTTGCCTAAAATCAGTACCTCCAATCCATTTAGACACACTACCAGGTCCTATGGAAAGTATGGACTGACGTTCTTCTATCATTTGTATATTATAGATACTTTCATAATTTGGCAAGGTGTAGCCAATGTTCTCCATTTGCCCCACCATGTATTGTTGACGATACATATAGTACGGCACGTAGCCTAATTGCAACAACGCTTCATGGGTTTCATCTAACATGGTTTGCACCACATCCTCAGAAGGGATTTCATTGGCAAAGCGACTCCCATATAATGGACTTCCCTTTTTCAATGCCAACGTATGGATCGTCACATTATGAGGACGTAATTGTTCTATGTATCGCACATTCTCATCCATATCCCCCAGGGTCTGACGTGGTAAACCTGCAATAAAATCCATATTGATAGAGCAATTTGTATGGCTCGCCACATAGTCATACATAGATAGAAACTCTGCTACGCTATGTCCACGACCAATGATGCGCAACAACTCATCTTGCATCGTTTGGGGATTCAAGCTAATCCTAGTCACCCCGGCATCTACAATAGATTGAACCTTGTTAGCATTCAATGAATCAGGACGGCCTGCTTCCACTGTAAATTCATGGCCCGTTGGAATCACATCCCCCAATGCATGCACAATCTGGTGAAAGTCTCCCTCTCCTAAACTTGTTGGAGTTCCTCCACCCATGTATAACGATTGTACCTCTAAACTATGTGTTTTAACAAGTCTTTTCATATGTTCTATATCACGATGATAGACATCCACAAAGTCTTGTACCTTTCCATAGTTCTGAATCAGTCCATACGGAAAGGAGCAATAGGTACAATGGGTTTCACAAAAAGGGATGCCACTATACAAACTAATCTCCTTAGGAGATTGCTTCATATGTGCCACATAAGGGCGCTCCAACACCGCCACTTGCTCTAATAATTTCCACTTCACATGGCTAATGCTATGGGTGCTTTCCAGTTCTTGACGAACTTTCTCTAAATCACCTAGAGAATCCCATAATTTATGGGTCAACTTAGTAGGACGTACGCCTACTAAGGTGCCCCATAAGCTAGTCTTCACACCCAATATACGTCTAAGCTCTGATAAGACTTCTCGTCCTATCACTTTTCGGCCCTCTATCGTATCTCGTCCTGAAAGAGACCAAATATGAACATACTCCGAATATAATTCTGATGAATCCTGTACCTCAGTCTTCAATAACTCATCCTGTATCCGTCTGTGACAAAACAACCTCAACATTAAGTATGTACCATCCTCCTCCACACCCACTTTAGTGCTTGTATACCTGGCTTGCGCCGGCTCATTCACAGGAAGTCTGCTTTGTATAGATACTCCATGGCTAGGCCCCTGTTCACATACTGGAGATGGCACTACTCCACTATACGATACATGGATAATAAAGTCTGGATTTTCTTTCGATGAAAATAGCCCCACTGCTCCGCACTGGTGCGCTATGACGGATCCTAATTCTTGAGGCCCGTCATACCAGTATGTATTATGCATGTTCTTTTTCAGCTTCTAAAGCTTTTGCTGCTTCATGACAATCACCGCAGAAACCGTATACTTTTAATTGATGGTCTGTTGTGTGGAAGTTTAACTTTTTAGCAATAATAGATTCCAATGTTTCCAACATATCATCTTCAAACTCTTTGACACAACCGCATTTCACACAAATCAAATGATGATGGAAATGAGATAACTCATCGCTATTCAATTCATAGCGATTACGACCATCACCAAAATCCAAACGTTTCACTAAGTCTAACTCAGTGAACAAATCCAAAGTACGGTAAATTGTAGCTAAGCCGATATCTGGATTATTCTTTTTTACTAAAATATATACATCTTCTGCACTTAAATGTTTTTCTTCTGCTTCAATGAAAGTTTGCAAAATAATTTGACGTTGTGTAGTCAATTTATATTTTTTGTCTTTAATACGTTCTTTCAATTTTTCCATTGTTGCTTGTACTTCTGTTGCTTTATCCATGATGCTCCTCTTTCTGTAATACATAATATCTATTAAAATACCATAAGCGCTTCGCTATAATTTGTGCAATGGCTGTGAGTGGTACGGCCGTCATCATGCCGATCATACCAAAGAAATAGCCACCCACAAAAATAGCAGTAATAATCACTAATGGGGGAAGATTAATGACATGCCCCATAACCTTGGGCATAATAATTTGTCCATCTAGTAGTTGTAGAATGCCATATGTAATAGCCACTTTCACCGCTAGAGGACCACTAATAACAGCAGCTAAAATAATGGCTGGTCCTGCGCTAATGAATGGACCAATGATGGGAATCCATTCTGCAATACCTGCTAATACTGCTAATACAAGGGGATAAGGTAAATCGTAACAATAACATACGATAAATGTTAAGCAAAACATATTGCTCGCTAGCAGCAATTGTCCTCGCAAGTAACCACCTAAGGTGCGGAGAATATCATTGACTACTTCTTCCAAATGACCTGATGTAGGACTAGAAAAAATGTTCAACACCGCTTGTTTAATACTCCGACCATCTTTCAGTAAATAGAAAGTCAAAATCGGTACTAATAATAATTGTAATAAGGTACTTGCAAAGGATACGATAGCGAGTACGCCTCGTTGTGCTAAGTCTACGCCATAATTACCAATCTTTATCAATGTAGTGTTGATAATGCCTTCAAACTGATGAGGTATAATACTTTCTCCGTCTATACCCTGTAATCCTTTCACCACTTCTACAAATTGATCTAACACATATGGCAAATTGATTAATAATTTAGTTAATTCGCCGATTACTGGTACCATGACATACCGTATCAACAATGTAGAAATCAATGCTACCACGATAAATGATGGAATGATCGCAATCCATCGTGGGCATTGTTTCCAATATTTACTTGCATAGGCTTGTGTGATATTTACTAATGGCCATAAGAGCAGCGTTAAAATGATCGCAATCACTAGAGGAATCACTACTGGCAAGGCAATCAATAAACCGATGCTGGCTAAGACTAATAAAATGCATCGCAGCCAATATTGTATGGTTTTATGTCCCATCCTATCACCTACCGTACAAATGGATTAGATTGCTTTTCGTCACCAATGGTAGTTTGCCCTCCATGACCTGGATAGACCTTTGTATCATCTGGTAACGTATAAAGCTTTTCTTTAATCCCTTTACTCAACTGTTCAAAATCACCATTGGGGAAATCTGTTCTACCCACTGACCCTTGGAATAAGGTATCACCAGCTAACAAAGTTCCCTCTGTATAGTAGCACACACCACCTGGCGTATGCCCCGGTGTTTCTATTACCGTAAATGTCGTATCACCTAATGAAATGGTATCTCCTTCTTTCACATAGCGCACATCATCTACTTTAGCAGTAATAGATCGACTAGAGTAAGCGCTCAAATTCACTTCTGGGTTGGTTAAATACTCCGCATCCCCTTCGTGAATATACACCGGTACATGATACGCATCCACCAATGTTTGTACAGCCCCAATATGATCACTATGGCCATGAGTCAATAAAATACCTTGCACTTTCATTTCATGACTGTCTAGAATTTCTTTTAACTTCTCCCCTTCGTCACCTGGGTCAGTGACAAGGCATGTATTATCTGCTTCATTATGTGCGATATAACAATTGGTTCCATAGGATCCTAAAGGCATATAATATAACTTCATCTAGTAACTCCATTAAAATTCTTTACTACTATCTAACAGAATCGTCACAGGTCCATCATTGACTAATGATACTTGCATATGAGCTTGAAATTGACCTGTACTCACTGGCAACCCTTTTTCTTTGAAAGCCTCCACAACCTCCAAATACAATCGTTCTGCCATGGTTGGTGGGGCTGCTTTCATAAAATTCGGTCGACGCCCCTTACGAGCATCTCCGTAGAGAGTAAACTGCGAAACTACGCACACCTCACCGCCTACATCCATGACAGATAGATTCATTTTATCTTGTTCATCTTCAAAGATGCGCAGATGGCTGACCTTTTCACAAATGTATTGTGCATCTTCTGCTGTATCTGTATCTGTCACTCCTAACAGCACTAGCAGGCCTTGCTTCGTCTTACCGATAACAGATCCATCCACGGTAACGGAAGAAGAACTTACACGTTGCACAACGGCTCTCATGCTTTCCCTCCTCGGTGTACGGAATACACATCTTTTACACGTCGTAGTTTTGTCATCACAAAGTCAAGTTGTGACACATCTTTAATATCTAGCATTAAGTGAATGGTCACATCTTTCGAGTCATCTGTCTTGGCATTGATATTAGAAATGTTAATTTTCATTTCTGACAAGACTGCCATGACTTCCATTAACAAACCACTGCGATCGTAAGCGTGAACGGACACACTCACTTGGAATTGGTCCTGTGTAGCCCCTTCCCAATCAACTTCTATCATACGATGTAAATCATCTGGAGTATGACCAATATTAGTACAATCGGCACGATGTACGGAAACACCACGACCTCTTGTAATATAGCCAATAATATCGTCACCTGGCACAGGGTTGCAGCAACGGGCCATGCGCACCATCACACCAGCTTCGCCTTTCACAAGAACACCACTACTGCTTTTCTTGGATTTACCTTGGTGCACTTTGAGGCGATCGATGACAGCCATCGTATCTTTTCGCTGTTCTTCCTTAGCTACTTCTTGCTTATGAATATCCACTAATCTGAGCAATACTGTATTCACGGAAAGTCCACCAAATCCAACAGCAGAGTACAACTCAGCTTCACCGCCAGCATTCAAAGATTTTCCAATCTTTTCTAGACGACCATTTTTCGTTAAGTCTTTCCAATCATAACCTAAGCGTTTTGCTTCTTTTTCTAGCAGCTCACGACCTTTGACGATATTTTCTTCTTTATTTTCTCGCTTAAACCAGTTTCTAATCTTCGTCTTACTTTCCGTAGAGCCAACGATATTTAACCAGTCTAACCGTGGTTTCCCATTTTTAGAAGTAACAATTTCAACGATGTCCCCATTTTGCAATTCATAATCCAAAGGAACAATCTTGCCATTAATTTTGGCTCCTACACATTTATTCCCTACATCGGTATGAACACGGTAGGCAAAGTCAAGTGGCACCGTTCCTTTCGGCAACTTCATAACATCGCCTTTAGGAGTGAATACAAATACTTCTCCTGTAAAGACATCTAATTTTAAAGCATTCAAGAGTTCTTTTGGATCGCTTCCATCTTGCCATTCTAAAACTCGACGAATCCAACCTACTTTGGCATCAAAATCAGCTTCTGCTTTTCCTTTATTGCCTTCCTTGTATCGCCAATGGGCAGCTACACCATACTCCGACACACGATGCATATCCCAAGTACGAATTTGAATTTCTACAGGCTGTCCTTTCGTGCCAATTACTGTCGTATGCAAAGATTGATACATATTCGATTTCGGCATGGCAATGTAATCTTTAAAGCGATAGGGCAAAGGTTTCCACAAACTATGCACTGTACCTAGCACAGCATAACAATCTGGAATGGTATCTACGATGACACGCACTGCATACAAGTCGTAAATTTGAGATAAATCACGATTATCTTTTTTCATCTTTTTATAGATACTATAAAAATGCTTTGGACGTCCCTTAACATCTGCCTTAATATGAGCATGTTCCAAGGCATCTTTCAAAGTATTCATAGTATCATTGACGATATCCTCACGGGCTTGTCGCTTTTCGCTCATTTGTTGGACTAGGTCGTAATATTTTTCTGGTTCTAAATAGCGGAACGATAAGTCCTCTAATTCCCATTTAATATTAAAAATCCCTAACCGATGTGCTAAAGGTGCAAAAATTTCTAACGTTTCTTGAGCAATGCGTTGTTGTTTATCAGGCCGCATATGCTTTAAGGTGCGCATATTATGCAAGCGGTCCCCCAACTTGATGACCACTACACGCACATCTTTCGCCATAGCTAAAATCATCTTACGATAATTTTCAATTTGTTGTTCTTCTTTTGTTTGGTACTGAAATTGATTCAGTTTTGTAACACCATCTACCAAAAATGCCACTTCTGGACCAAATTGTTCTTCTATTTCTTCCAAGCTAACCTCTGTATCTTCCACTACATCATGTAGTAGAGCTGATACCAAGGTAGACCGATCAATTTGTAGTTCGCTCAATATGGTGGCAACCCCTAAGGGATGCAAGATATAGGGTTCTCCAGAAGCACGCTTTTGTGGAGCATGGGCCTTATCTGCTAGTGCAAAAGCACGCTCTATGACAGGCCAGTCTTCTTCTGGTAAATAGGACCGCACACGGTCCATAAATTGTCCATATTCTCGCTCTTTGTTAAATGTATGTTCCTGAGGGGTACTTATAGTACTTACCATTATGCTCCCTCCTGACTATATGTCATAAACGTCAAGGATGTGTGAAGTTCCAACTTTTGTTGTATATTCACCCAACGATACACATGACGTCCATCTTCTAATACTTCTTCTTGTAAAATGCCTAATTCTTTGAACACTTCTAAGGCAAGAATCGCTTCTCGGGAAGTCATCTCTTCTGGTCTGCTCTCCAACGTTTCTCGTTCCACAATATATTTTGGTGCTGTCGGAGATCGGAAGATATGTTTAACCACCGTATATAATTTCCGTAAACTATCTACTTCTAATCGCTCTCGTTGCTGTGAAAGTGATTCCAAATCCTGCACAACAAGTTGTGGTGTTACCACCCCTTGCCATTCATTTTTCTGCAAAGAGAACGCCACTTTTACAGGATCGTCGGCAAAGTTTTCTTGCATATAATGCGCTCCTTGCCAAGCCACTGCATCAATGGGGCCTTGTTGACCTTGTAAAATAATTTTACAGTGATTTTTTTGAAAGCCCATAGGATATAGGTTCTGGACCCGAATATGAGGAATCGCAAAAACAGGTGTACTATTTCCCATGCCGTATGGTTCTAACGTAGCAATTTGATCAATAAGATCGATACTAATATCTTCACTATTCATAGTCCCATCAATAGTAACGATTGGAATATAATCTTCTTCTGTTAACTGTGTTCGACAGAACTCGCTAGCCTTTTCTCGCAAGGCATCAATATTGTCCTCTTGTATACTAAATCCTGCTGCCTGTGCATGACCGCCAAATTGAATTAACGTATCCCCTGCATAGGTCAACATATCATACATATTACAATGATCAATACTGCGACAAGATCCTTTACCAATTCCATCATGAATACTAATGACCATGGTTGGTTTGTAAAAGGCTTCTACCAAACGGGATGCAACGATACCAATAACTCCAGGATGCCAGCCTTCACCAGCCACTACAATACATTGATCCGCCAAACTTCCTTGAGCTAGTACCGATTGATAGGCTTCTTCAAAAATAGCTCGTTCAATCTGTTGCCGTTCTGTATTCGTTTCCTGCAATTCTTCTGCAATTTCCATGGCCTCTGCAGAGTCTGTGGTAATCAGCAATTCTACAGCTCGAGTCGCATGGGTCACACGTCCTGCTGCGTTCAATCGTGGGGCTAGGGTAAACCCAATATGCCCCGCTGATAATGGTTTACCTTCTAGACCAGCAACTTGTACTAAAGCTTGAATCCCTACATTAGGGGACTCTGTCATTTTACGTAAACCTTCACGAACAATAATCCGATTTTCTCCTACTAAAGGAACCACATCGGCCACTGTTCCTAATGCTACAATATCTAAATCTTCACGATATTCTTCACCGGTACGACGTTTCCATAAAGCTTGGCACACTTTAAAAGCGACTCCTACGCCAGATAAGTTTTTATCAGTATAGGGACAGCCTGGTTGCTTATGGTTGACTACCGCTGTAGCTCTCGGTATTTGCGGAGGCGCCGTATGATGATCCGTAATCACCATAGACACCCGATCTCGCACGGCCTCTACAATATCATAGGAACTAATACCACAGTCTACAGAAATAATTAAATCTACCTTCTGAGATATTAAATATTCTAAGGCATCTAGGTTTAGACCATAGCCTTCACTTTGTCGCTCTGGAATATAATAGGTTACATTCGCTCCTAAACGCGAAAAAAAACGGTACATTAGTGATGTAGCAGTAATCCCATCCACATCATAATCGCCGTAAATCACAATGGATCCGTTCATAGCTAAGACTCTTTCAATCTCTTCCACAGCCTCCGCCATACCTTTTAACATAAAAGGATCTAATACATCATCCATTGTGCTATATAAGAATGTTCGACCTTCTTCTACAGTAGTAATCCCACGGTTTGCTAATAAATGAGAAACAATAGGATGCACTGCTAATCCAGAGGTCAATTGAGATTCTACGTCGTCTTGTGCTTCCGCAACATTCCAACGTTTACCTTTTCGTTTATCTAGTTTCATAAGTACCTCTTGGATGGATATTTCTTTCATTATCATTATCATTATTATACATGAAAGTTCAAGCATTTTCAATAAGTATCATTATTAAAAATATAATAATTTGCTTTTATTATGATATATTATGATAAAAGTAGTGCTTGTAATTAAACTTCTTTACTCCTCAATTATCAATTTCAACTCCAAAAAACCACTATAACAGATGTGAGGACTACTCGTATATGAGCATCCCACACATTTAGCATAAAACAAAAAAGGTTGTACCTAAATGCATATACAGCATTTCAGTACAACCTATCCTAGTTCTAGTTATAAAGGATATTACATCCATTACTTCTATGGAGTCATATACTATCATCATTACAGAGAAATCAAATACTCATGCACTACGATGACTACACAGGAAGCATTTCTCTAGCTACATCATCTTAGATGATACCAAATAACTTCATGCTCAAGTTACCAAAGAAGAAATGGAAGATATAATTCAATACGGAAATATAAAACCCTACTTTCCACCATGTCACTTGTGGTACATAGTGACTACCAAAGAAGATAGGCGTCACACCAGAGCTGTAATGTGTCAGCGTACATCCGGGACTATTCATTAAGCCAAACATCAAAATCGCATAGGGAATCGGAGCCCCTAAAGCAATCAAAATAGAGGCAAAGGCAGAAAATAATGCCGTAATACGAGCCGTCCCGCTAGCGAAGAAATATTGAGAGTATACAAAGACCAAAGAAATAATCAAGGCAGCCCACTCCCAAGACATTCCACCTAGCATGTTGCTGACGAATTTCGCAAACACAGCTACGACGCCTAATTTGCCAAGCAATCCAGCCATACCTACTAAGGTACCCATCCAAATTAAAATATCCCAACCAGTGGTTTCTTTTAAAATGTCATCCCATGTGAGGCATTCACTGATCACACAAGCTAAGACCGCCATAATAGCGATGACTGTTGCATGTAAACCAGTAATAGTTGTGGTAGACCACAATACAATAGCCCCCACAAAGATAGCCGCTACCTTTTTCTCCATCATCGTAATCGGCCCTAGTTTGTCTAATTCTTCACGAGCCATCGCTGGAGCTTCTGGGGTTTCCTTAATCTCTGGTGGATAGATTTTATAAATAAACCATGGCATAATCACCATACTGAGCAAACCAGGCAAAGCACCTGCTAAAAACCATTCCCACCACGTTACGGTGTAGCCAAATAATTTTGCCCCTAAGGAGGTAATCAACAAGTTACCACTACAAGCGGTCAAGAATACCGTCACTGTACAAGCATTTACCGTGTGAGCTGTAGTCATCAAGTACGCCCCCATGCGACGTGCCGTTTCACCTGGTCTTGAATCAAAGGCCATGGAAATATTTTGCACGATAGGATAGATGATGCCACCTCCACGAGCCGTATTCGATGGAGTTGCTGGAGAAATTATTAAATCTGTCATCGCTAACGCATAGGCCAAACGTAACGTACTCGTACCGAACCATTGAATTAAAGTATACGCAATGCGTCGACCTAAGCCAGAGTTAATGATTCCTCTAGAAAAGAAGATAGCCGACACAATGAGCCATACATTAGGCTCTGCATAGCCCAATAAGGCTTCATTCATCTTAATCGAGCTAGTAGCTACTGCTGCTGCAGAGCCCATAAAGGCCATCACCCCTGTTGGGTATGGGCGTAGTATAAAGCCCACAATCGTCGCTGTAAAGATAGCTAATAAATGCCACCCTTGATCTGAAATTTCTGGTGTATGTGGCAAGTACCAAATGATAATCGCCACTGCAACAACGCCTAATAATCTTACTAATTTATCCATGCAATACTGTCATTCCTTCCTGTGTAATACATAGCCTACGAGATAACAAAAAACCCAGCACCATAAAGGGTACTGGGTTCTGTAATCGCCAAATTAACGTTTGGAGAATTGAGATGCTTTACGAGCTTTTTTAAGACCGTATTTTTTACGTTCTTTCATACGTGGGTCACGAGTCAAGAAGCCAGCCTTTTTAAGACCTTGGCGAAGTTCACCATCAACTTCTAATAATGCACGGGACACACCGTGACGAATTGCGCCAGCTTGACCGGATGGACCGCCACCAGCTACAGTTGCCACAACGTCGTATTGTTCTAAAGTGTTTGTTAATACCAATGGTTGTTTAACAATCAACTCAAGAGTTTGACGACCGAAATATTCATTTAATTCGCGTTTGTTTACAGTGATTTTACCTGTACCCGGTACCAGACGAACTCTAGCAACGGAAGATTTTCTACGACCAGTGCCGTAGTATTGTGCTACTGCCATTATATGTTCCTCCTCCCGGTATTAACGGATATCTAATTCCAAAACTTCTGGTTTTTGAGCAGCATGTGGATGCTCTGCGCCAGCGTATACATTCAATTTACGGTATTGTTGTGCACCCAATTTATTTTTTGGAAGCATACCTTTAACTGCCATTTCGATTACGCGCTCAGGATGTTTTTCCAACATCATAGCAAGTGTAGTGAAACGGGATCCGCCTGGATAACCAGAATGACGGAAATATTCTTTTTGTAATAATTTTTTACCTGTTACACGAACTTTTTCTGCGTTCACAACGATAACGTGGTCACCAGTGTCTGCATGTGGTGTAAAAGTTGGTTTATGTTTGCCCCGAAGAACTTTAGCAACTTCGGCAGCAAGACGTCCTAAAGTTTTACCTTCAGCGTCAACAACATACCATTTGCGTTCAATATTGTTCGCATTGGCCATAAATGTAGTTTTCATGCTGCTTTCCTCCTAATAACAAGAATGTATTAACAGAAGCAATTGCCACCTTCCGGGGCTAGTGGAAGTCCGTACAAATTGCTTACCGAAATATTATACTCAAAACACGGTGGATATGTCAAGGTTTATCACAAAGATTTCTTCAACAACCAATCGATATCCGCTTTCTCTGGAGTTACAATGAATTGGTGCTCTCCAAATTTTTCAAACCCATAGCTTTTATAAAAATCTTGGGCTTTGTAATTTTTCTCCCAAACGCCTAACCAGGCCCAGTCAAAATCACCGGATTCAGCGATGCGCAAGGCTTTTTCAAACAAGGCTCTGCCCACACCTTGTCCATGGTACTCTTTCAGCACATATAAGCGTTGTACTTCAAAGGCATTCTCTAGTTCACGCTCCGTTTGTGCGTCGCCCCAGTTCACTTTCAAATATCCTGCTAATACGTCGTCAACGTATGCTAGGTACGTTTCACTCTCACTATGCGCCAACTCACGTTTCAATGCATCATGGTTATATGCGTCATCAAAGAAGGCTTGTAATTCCTCTTCTGTATTATCATGACTGAAAGTCTCTCTAAAGGTATCAGCACATAATTTAGACAACGCTGGAATGTTTATTTCTTGAGCTCGGACAATAGTCACTACGGAACCAGTTCGCTCTTGAGCTTCCCCTAGAATACGAACTTCTGGTTCCAATTGCACTCCGTGGACTGCATGAATCCGCTTTTGCACTTCATGAATCACACCTAGTACATCATTAGCCGTAGCACCTCCACGATTCACTACGAACCCCGCATGTTTCACAGATACTTCTGCCGGTCCTACAGATAAGCCTTTTAATCCCGTTTGATCGATTAATGTCCCTGCATAATATCCTGGTGGGCGCTTGAACGTAGACCCTGCACTGGCATATTCCAATGGTTGTTTGGATTCCCGTTTTTCTGTGAGATCATCCATTCGTCCTTGAATATCATCAGGGTTGCCTTCTTGCAATTCCATAGTCACACGAACGATAATTTCATGATTCTCGTGAAAGCGACTATGGCGATAGGCAAACTGCAACTCTTCTCGGCTATAGTGATGCAAGTGCCCCTGCATATCTACCGCATCTACACCAGTTACCACTTGATCCATTTCTCCATCATAGGCACCAGCATTCATGAATACGGCACCACCTAAGCTACCGGGAATGCCGATGGCAAATTCCAAGCCGCTTAAGCTTTCACGTTGAGCATATTCAGACACTTCTTTCAAGGTATACCCGGCACTCATAGTAATCGTTGTGCCATCACGGTATTGTTCCTCTTGCAATTCTTTCAAGCAAAGCACAACGCCACGCATGCCACCATCTTGGATGAGTACGTTAGAGCCTAAACCTAGCACAAACGGTTCAATGCCATGGGTGTGTAAAACATGCATGCAATCTTGCAATTCTTGTACCGAATGAGGTAACACAAGTAGATCAGCAGGCCCTCCTATTTGAAAGGTCGTATACGGCGCCAACAGGGCATTTTTTTGGATGCGATCCGATGGAACCACCTGTTGCAATGCTTCCCATACAGCGTTCATATTACTGTGCCTTTTCTAAAATTTTCATACCTTCAGTGATTGGTTCGCTGATGATGCGATAAATATCGTTCGCTACTTGTGTCCAACGTGCATGCGCTGTTAAGTACGCATTCGCACCAGAATTAGCTTGCACCATTGGTAATAAACCTTCTAATTTTTTCAATAAATCTTCCGCTTCAGGAGCGTCTGCAATTTTTGCATATTCCAATTGCATTTGTAAAGACATGAATTCTTCTACCATGCCTTTTGCTGCTTGGTCATCTTTAATCGCTTCTTGGGCTGCCATCATTTCTTTATGTTCTTCGCTGTCACGCATTGCTTTTTGTAATTCATAAGCTAAATCGTAATTCATAATTCCTCCTCTATCCTATCCGGATATGTGTATTACATTAGATACTTTCATATATTGTATATGCCATACCGCCTATCACATCTAATCTTCGATCGTACTGTGAAAGTCTATGATATTTCACTGTATATAGGCTATACCATATGATTAAACTTACTATATTTACCATTTACTATAGACCAACACCTACTATCAAGAGCTTACACCTCGATAGATACTCCTGGTCCAACCGCCTGCAAATCTGGGAAATCCAATTGGCGCATGGCTTCATAGGCAATGATTGCCACTGCATTCGATAAATTCAAAGACCGCGCTTCATCAATCATAGGAATGCGAATGCACGTATCTGGATTAGCCGCAATAATTTCTTCTGGCAAGCCTTTTGTCTCTTTACCAAATACTAACATATCTCCAATTTCATATTGCACTTCTGCATGGGTATGAGCTGCCTTTGTCGTGGCATACCAAAACCGACGGTCTTTATATTGTTCATACACTTCATCCAAGGACTTATGTATTTTTACATCTACTAAATGCCAATAATCAAGGCCTGCTCGTTTTAAATATTTATCTTCAATGGAAAATCCCAATGGTTCCACCAAATGTAGTGTCATATGATTCGCTGCACAAAGTCGTGCAATATTGCCCGTATTACCAGGAATTTCCGGTTCTACTAATACAATTTCCATGATTCACCTACCACCTTACCGTTTAAAATGTCCGCTTTTACCACCTTGTTTTTCCACAAGATACACTGGACCAATGGTCATACTTTTATCGACGGCTTTTACCATATCGTAGACGGTTAACAATCCAACTTGAACCGCTGTTAAAGCTTCCATTTCTACCCCTGTAGGACCCGTAGTTTTCACGGTGCTACGAATGCACACCGCTCGTTTTTCTTCTACCAAGGAACAGTCTACACTCACCTTTGTCAATGCCAATGGATGGCAGAGCGGAATGAGATTGGACGTTTGTTTCGCTCCCATAATAGCTGCCAATTGCGCCACTGCTAGAACATCACCTTTTTTGACATTCCCAGACGCCACAATACTGAAAGCTTCCTCACTGAGCGTAATGAACCCTTCTGCTACGGCCACGCGCTCTGTGTGGTCCTTTTGGGACACATCCACCATATGCGCATTACCGCCTTCATCAAAATGTGTTAATTTCATAGATACCTCCATGTGAAGATTATTATACCATAGAGAAAGGAGGGACGTCAGTAATCTGTATTGTGAAAGCTCTAAGAGATAAAAAAGAACTGTCCCGATGTGATTCAGGAACAGTTCCTTTCTATTATACGTCTTCATGTAAAGATTTTTTATCGCATCTAAATGAATATAAGCTTAGTAATATGTAATTACAGTTCGATAGTTTGTCCTGGATCCACCACAAGTCCTGCTTGTTTATGTTTTGCTTCCAACAATGCCACAAAGGTTGCTGGTTCTTTATCGATAACAGGCCATGTTTTGTAATGAATTGGAATGGTCGTATTAGCTTGAATCCAAGATGCTGCGGTCACTGCATCTTCTATACCCATCGTGTAGTTATCACCAATTGGTAGTAATGCATAATCGATGTCACCGTGACGGCTGATTAACTTCATATCGCTGAACAATGCAGTATCACCCGCAAAGTACACACGCTTACCAAAGAACTCAATCACCACACCTGCTGCATGTCCACCTGGTATACCAGAACCATGGAAAGCTGGCGTCAAACGGATAGAGCCAAATGGGAAATTGAACTTTCCACCTAAATGCATAGCATGAGTACGTGCACCAGCAGACGCTGCTTTACCTGCCACCTCTGCGGTAGAAATAACAAGGGCATCGTTATTCTTAGCAATCACATCGGTATCACCATAATGATCATCATGACCATGAGACACAAAAATGTATTGGCACTGTATATCCTCTGCCTTTGCCACATCCCAAGTATTACCTGTAAAGAACGGATCACACACCAATGTGACCTCACCATTGCTCAAAGCAAACGTAGCATGACCATAATACGTTAACGTTACCTTGCTCATAAGAATACCTCCCTCATATTATCTTAGCCCAACAATATTTGTTAAGTAAATTATATCATTCATAGAAAGTGAGTCGCAAGATAAAGGGCATGTATACATAAAAACAACTACCCCTCACATTCACTGCGAGAAGTAGTCGTTTTTAATTACATGTATTGTCATGATCATAGCATTGATCAAGTAATATATATACACTAAATCATTGTACTGTAAAAGTCAGCAAAACCCTACGCTTCTGCCCACTCTGTATGGAATGTACCTTCTTTATCTGTACGTTCGTATGTATGAGCGCCGAAGAAGTCACGTTGTCCTTGGATTAGGTTCGCTGGCAATACACCACGACGATAGGAATCGAAGTAATCTAAGGATGCACTGAAAGCAGGTGTTGGGATACCATAACGTTTCGCCGCAATGATCGCTTCACGCCATTTTGCTTGGTGTGTTTGCAATGCTTCTGCGAAGAATGGATCCAACATCAAGTTGTTTAAATCTGGGTTATTAGTGAACGCTTTTTTAATATCTTCTAAGAATGCTGCACGGATAATGCAACCACCACGCCACAATAACGCCATATCGCCGAAGTTAATATTCCAGTTATATTCTTTCGCTGCTGCTTTAATCAATGCAAAGCCTTGTGCATAGGAACAAATTTTGGACGCATATAAGGCAGAATGAATTGCATCAATCAAGGCTTCTTTATCGCCTTCGAATACATCTGTAGGACCTGCTAACACTGGTTCTGCCAACACGCGTTCAGATTTGTACGCAGACATAGCACGAGCAAATACCGCTTCAGCAATAGTTGGAATTGGCACACCAAGGTCTAAACCTTCTTGGCTTGTCCATTTACCAGTACCTTTTTGACCTGCTTTGTCCAAGATTTTTTCTACTAATGGAGTTCCATCAGTATCTTTTACTTTCATAATTTTAGCAGTGATTTCGATTAGGTAAGAATCTAATAATCCTGTATTCCATTTCGCAAATACATCGCCGATTTCATCATCGCTCATGCGAAGTAATTCTTTCATCATAAAGTAGGCTTCGGAAATCAATTGCATATCGCCGTATTCGATGCCGTTGTGCACCATTTTTACATAATGTCCAGCACCGTCATCACCTACGTATGTGCAGCAAGGACCGTCTGCCACTTGAGCTGCGATCGCTGTAAAGATAGGCGCCAATTCATTGTAAGACGCTTCGTTACCGCCTGGCATCAAGCTCGGTCCGTTCAAGGCACCTTCTTCGCCACCAGATACACCAACGCCTAAGAAACGGAATCCTTTAGATTCTAAGTATTTTGTACGACGGATTGTATCTGGATAATGGGAGTTACCACCATCGATTAATGTATCGCCTTGGTCTAAATATGGCAAGAACGCTTCGATCATGTCGTCTACAGGTTGACCTGCTTTCACCAAGAACATGATTTTACGAGGTTTCTCTAACATCGCTACAAATTCTTCAGGTGTATGAGCACCGCCAATAGTCCCTTCGTGGCTATAGTTGGCTACAAACTCGTCTGTTTTTTGTGGTGTACGGTTGTATACAGCAATGCTAAATCCATGACGGGCAATGTTGCGGGCCAAGTTTTGTCCCATAACAGCCAAACCGACTAGACCAAATTGATATAATTTTTCACTCATCGTCATACCTCTTTCTTGATTGACTACCGTGTGTGAGCTTGTTCTTCTTTCAAACGAGCCAACATCACTGATGAACTAAACATAATAATACCTGCAATGACCGTCGCCAATGCTAGGTTTTCTCCGAAGACGATAAATCCCCAGAAGGAGTTAAAGAATACCCCTACATATTGCATAAATTGTGCCACCACCGCATTGGTTGCCACAAACGCGCCGGTTAGGAAGAACTGTGCCACTACGGAAATGGCTCCAATGCATCCCAAACACAGCGCTTGTGTTGCATTAGGCCACACAAATTCTGGTATCATCACGATGCCGCCTACTAACATGGTAGTCACTAAAAAATAAAACATAATTTCATAAGAACTATGACCACCTTTTAAGCTAATGGTGCGAATCGTTGTATAGGCCGCCGCCGATAAGGCCGCTCCTGCAATAGCAATGAAAGAATACCAATGTAAGCCCGATAAATTCCACGGTTGAATCATATACACAACGGCTAAGAAGATCAACCCTAGCCATTTAGCGGATCCATTGGGTAATTTTTCTTTCAATACAATGTTACTGAAAATCAGCACGAATATGCCAGACAGTTGAAATAAAATAGACGCATCTGCCATGGACATATACACCAAGGCAATAAAATTACTCAAGTTTCCTAGTCCACCAAAGATACCTCGCAAGGTCAATAGCCCCCGATGTTCTGTAGAAAAGGAAATCCCTTTTTGTCGCATCACTATGAGTACGGCAATTGTTCCTATCAATCCTCTGAAAAATGTCACCTCTGCCGCTGGCATACCATCGCCTAATAGTTTCACAAATAAATTCATAATACTGAAAGCAAAGGATGACATGAGGGAAAAGAAAAATGCTTGTACCATAGGTCACCTACTGTCTGAAAGTATCCACAAAGGATAGAATTTCTTCTTTCATAGATTCTTTCGGAATTACCTTAGTAAAACGCAATGGTTTATGTTGCAACTCCGCCAATTGTTTTGGACAACCCACACCTGTAACAGCCGAAATATTGTCTAAGCTTTCATAAGGAGTCGCCCCTACTTTGATATCCAGCGCTTCACAAATCGGCGTTGGGAATTTGAACGGATGCGCCGTGGAGGCAATCACTGTGTGACGATGACCATCTTCTGGATGGTCTTCCAATTCTTTCATGTAAGCACCCATCGCCACCGCTGTGTGTGGATCCATTACATAGCCATAGGAGTTATACACTTGTTCAATGACAGCTTTTGTCATCTCATCGTCTACATAAGCACCAGCAAATTCTTTTTGTACCGCTTGTAGTTCTTCTGCGGTTACAGAGAACTTACCCTCTGATTTTAAGGCTTTCATGCGCTGTGCTGTCAATTCTGCATTTTCACCGCTCACATAATAGATAAAACGTTCAAAATTAGAGCTTTCTAAAATATCCATAGACGGAGAAATGGTTGTATAGAACGGACGATTCATATCATAGGTACCAGTGCTGAAGAAATCTGCGAGCACATTGTTTTGGTTCGAGGCACAAATCAATTTGCCCACTGGAATACCCATGCGTTTTGCATAGTAAGCCGCCAAAATATTGCCAAAGTTACCTGTTGGCACCACCACGTTGAACGCTTCATCTTCGTGGATAGCCCCAGTATTCACCAACTCAGCATAGGCTGCTACATAGTATACCACTTGTGGCGCTAGTCGGCCGATATTGATGGAATTTGCAGAGGAGAACTTCACCCCTTTGTCTGCCACTTCCTTCGCCACATCAGCATCCACAAAGAGACGTTTCAAGAATTGTTGCGCATCATCGAAGTTCCCTTCGATGGCCGTTACATTCACATTCGCACCTTCTTGCTTTTGCATTTGCTCTTGTTGCATTGGGCTAACGCCGTCTGTCGGGAAGAACACTTGAATGTGCGTTCCCGGCACATCTTTAAACCCTTCTAAGGCTGCCTTTCCAGTGTCACCAGAAGTGGCTGTCAGGATTAACACTTCTTTCGTTTCTTGCTCCGCTTCTTTCGCTGCCACCAACAAATAAGGGAAGAGAGACAACGCCATGTCTTTAAAAGCTTGGGTGCGACCGTGGAACAACTCCAACACAGACACTCGCTCTAACAAGGAATGCATAGGCGCCATATCTGGTGTATCAAAGTTCACCGTATTGTAAGCACTGCGAATCATCGTTTCTAATTCTGCTTCTGTAAAAGTAGTAAATAACTTACTCAACACAACCAGTGCAATTTCTTCATAACTTTTGTCTGCTACTTCTTGATAGGAAAGGCATTTCTCCGGAAATGTTTCTGGCACGTAAAGACCGCCATCACTTGCCAATCCATTGAGCAACGCAAAGGTTTCACTCACCGTTTCATGACTGCGCGTACTAGTATACTTCATCTTATCATCCTTTATGTTACACAATATATTGTATTATCTTCATTCATTATAAATTAATGCTATCTATTTAGCAAGAAAAGCACCGGCGAATCTATCTCTACTGTTATAACTTTCAGAATAAAAAAGAAACCCAACCATGACATTTAGTAATAAAAGTCACAAATATCTGCTTTCAATTACAAAATAGTCATACCATTTCATCTTGTTCTTGACAGCAAAAAACCAAAAGAGTACAATACACACATACAATCAAACATTCGGGAATAGGTGCGAAAGCATAATAGAGAAGCCAGTTAAAGTCTGGCACGGTCCCGCCACTGTGAAGCAGAGCAAATCCAATTTATGTCACTGGGAAACTGGGAAGGCTGGAGGAGCGTTGAAGCTGAGTCAGGAGAACTGCCTATTCATCATTCACCACTTGACCTACGAGAGATAGGGAGGAGAATCAAAGGCCTTTTTCTGATACTCCAAACACAAGAAAAAGGATTTTTTATTGCAATATGCGTAGTATGGGATACGACACATATTGATGATCGCCTTATCATGGACAAGTGAACTTACCATTATGGTATTAGCACTCAAAGTGTTGATATAGTTGTCATGATTTTGTATGGGCGTACATCATCATCCTAAAAAGAACCTGCCGGCGGGCAGGTTCTTTTTTTATTTTCTCTCTATCGTCATTGCCTTTCGCATGGTACAATACAATTGCATAGGGATTCCGGCCCCTTGTATCACACCCTCAAAGGCAATATGCGTGTCCAGCGCTAGCTTTAGAGGGTTTTTTCTTTGTCCATATACATAGTCTTAAAATCTTCATAATCTTCCACCATGTAGTCTGGCATCATTGACAAGGCTTTTTCTTGTATCCATTCTGGAATACCATAATAAGCCCCTGCTACAGCACCAACGATAGCACCTAAGGTATCGCAATCACCACCGATGTACATCACATTCCGGATAGCCGATTCATAATCTTCACTTTCAAAGAAACACTGCATGCCTTCCGGCACAGTTTTCTGACAGCTTGGCTCAAACGTATACGTCCTGTGCAGTTCTTCTACACTGTAGTCACCTGGATAGTAGGATTTTACCATCTTTTGAATTTCCTCTTTCGTCGCTCCATGCAATGCTTTGAACACGGCTAACGCTATCACCTCTCCCCCTTTTAATCCTTCTGGATCATTATGAGTCGTACCTGTTACAATTTGGCTCAACAATTTGACTTCCATTTCACTATTCGCTACATACGCTACAGGGCTAATACGCATAGCTGCTCCATTACCCCAACTACCATAAGGTTCAGTTACATCCGACAAAGCCCATTGAAAAAACTTTGCTCCAAATCCACCCATTGGTAACGGATTGGCAAGAAAATATTCTTTCATGCGAAACATAGTCACTCGTTCTAGCTGTGTCCCCCTTCCTTTTACATCCATCAAAGCCCGTGCAATAGCACATGTTAAAATTGAATCATCTGTAGGCTCACATTGTTCTGATAAGAACTCAAAATCTCGGCTTTTGATATTATCAAACTCATAGATAGAGCCTGCCATATCACCAATGATTGCTCCTAACATATAACTCCTTTCTGGTGTCTCCACCATAACAGTTGCATTAAAAATATAGTTCTATGCAAAAATTATATACTTCTATATTTTCTATGCAACATACCACGTTATACCCATTGATATAACTGAATTGTCATCATTATATACCATATCCTTTTAAGAGACAATACCTCCTGATAGTCATAGACATGAAGTATATTTAGTGATAAAATTAAATGTTATTAACAATATTAAAAATGTAAGTAAGTTTGTTTTGGGAGGCACTATGTCTTTACTTTCGATGATTAAACACTTTTGTTTAGTGGCCGCCCCCGTCACAGCAACACAAGTTTCATTAATTCTCGGCAGCTTTGTAGCTGTCACCTTAACGGGGCAATATAGTACAGTGGATCTAGCCGGCATGGCTATGGGCTATAATTTATGGGTAGCAGCCTTTTTTGGTCTCACTGGTATTCTTCTAGGAGTCACTCCTATCGTATCTCACGCTTTAGGAGCTAAAAAAACAGAATCTATTGCTTCTATTATGTGGCAAAACGTCTATTTGGGACTTATCTTCGCAACATGTCTTATTATAGCCACCGTCAGCGGTCTTTCTCCTTTACTAGACATACTCGGTATTGAGCCCGCTGCTAAAATAGTATGTCTGCAATATATGTATGCAATGTGCGTAGCCTTTCCTGCCATGATGATCATGTCCGCTTTCCGATACATCGTCGATGCTCATGGCAATACACGCTATTCTTTATACATTATTAGTAGTAGTGTCTTGATTCAATCCATTGGCAACGCTATCTTTATTCCAGGTCTCGGCCCTATTCCTGCCTTCGGTGGCTTCGGCGCCGGCATCGCAACAGTCATCGCCTATTGGTATATGATGTTCTGTTATCTTGGAATGATTACATATCACAAGAAGTTTAAGCACTATCACTTTTGGTCCTCTTTCACAGGGCCTAGTTGGGTACTCATTCACGACCAATTGTCCTTAGGCATTCCTATCGGATTATCTATCTTTGCTGAGATTAGCATTTTCAGTGCCGCTGGTATTTCCATGGCCAACTTCGGCACGGACATCATTGCGGCCCATCAAGCTGCAGCTAGTTTCCTAGGTGTTACTTTCTCCTTTCCTCTCAGCTTGAGCATGGCTTCCACCATTGTCATCGCCTATGAATTGGGTGCCAAACGATACGAGCAGGCCATTACCTATACATGGATTACTCGTGGCGTAGCTATCTTTATCGCCCTTTGCATTGGCACCTATTCTTTTACGCACATCGATTACTTGGCAGGACTGTTCACCAATGAGGGGCACATGATTCCTCTCATTGAAAGTTTCATTTCTTACGCCGTATTCTTCACTATTATCGATGCCTTAGGCACTCCATTGCAAGGAGTGCTACGTGCCTATCGAGATGTAACAAGCGTATCTATTATTGCTATCGGCACATACTGGGGCGTGACTGTCCCTGTGGCCTATCTTTGCTTCTTATTCACAGACTTCGGTCCCTATTCAGTATGGATTGGATTATTAACTAGTACCTCGACTGCTGCCTTGTGCTATATGTATCGTTTGCGGAAAGTACAGCGAACCCTATTAACAATATAACTATGTAACCTTTACAGGACCGTTCTTAAAGCGGTCCTGTTTTTTGCTTTGACATATTGCTATTAATACTATAGAATATAGAGATGCAAATTAAAGGTTCTCATGAAGGGCCTTTACTTCTCTATAGATTACTATTGTTATATTTTAAGATAAGGAGCTCCTATGGCTACTGTAAATCCAAATTATGAAAACCTACAAGGTTCTTATTTATTCGCTAATATTGCTCGTAAAGTAGAAGCTTTCAAAGAAAGCCATCCTGAGGCAGACATCATTCGCCTTGGCATTGGTGATGTGACACGTCCCCTCGTACCAGCTGTCATTGAAGCTATGCACGCAGCAGTAGATGAAATGGGATCTGCCGACACATTCCGTGGCTACGGCCCTGAACAAGGCTACGATTTCTTGCGCAACGCTATCGCTGAAGGCGATTACGCTCCCCTAGGTATCACAATCCAACCAGATGAAATATTCGTATCTGACGGAGCAAAATCTGATGTGGGTAACATCCAAGAAATTTTCTCCGAAGATAACATCATTGCAATCACCGACCCTGTATATCCTGTATACCTAGATTCCAATGTCATGGGCGGTCGTACTGGCAAAGCTATCGATGGTATTTATGAAAAAGTGGTATACCTACCAACGAATGCAGAGAACAACTTCTCTCCTGCATTTCCAAAAGAGCGAGTAGATATCGTATATCTTTGCTGCCCTAACAATCCAACTGGTACTGTATTAAGCCGCGCTCGCTTAGCAGAATGGGTGCAATGGTGTAAAGAAAACGAAGCGATCTTGATGTTCGACTCTGCTTACGAAGCTTTCATCACTTCTACGGATACAGTTCGTTCCATTTATGAAATCGAAGGGGCTCGTGAAGTGGCTATCGAATTCCGCTCTTTCTCTAAAACAGCTGGATTTACTGGCACTCGTTGCGCCTACACAGTAGTTCCTCATGAAGTAACTGCAAAGAACGCAGAAGGCAAGCGTGTTCCTCTAAACCCTATGTGGAATCGTCGCCAAACTACAAAATTCAACGGTGTTCCTTACATCATCCAACGTGGTGCTGCTGCTGTTTACACACCAGAAGGTCGTGCCCAAATCAAAGAGCACATCGCTTATTACATGGAAAACGCTCGCATCATTCGTGAAGGCTTAGAAGCTATTGGTCTTACTGTATTTGGTGGCGTTGATGCTCCATACATTTGGATCCAAGCTCCTGCTGGCATGAGTAGCTGGGACTTATTTGATACATTATTGGAAAAAGTACACATTGTAAGCACACCTGGTTCTGGTTTTGGTCCAGAAGGTGAAGGTTATTTACGCTTAACTGCCTTTGGCAGCCGTGAAAATACACTTCGTGCCGTAGAACGTATTAAAACACTACAATTTTAAAATCCCCCTTTTCTCTATGGGAATTTTTCGCTATAATGGTACATGCGAAAAATAGCGGACACAGTTCCTCTATTATATTTCATCATATACTGTAATTTCTTATTACAGTCCGTATAGTGTTTAATATTAATGAAAGGGTCAACTTTCACGAAAGGAAGTAACATGAGCAACATTCGTATTGGTATCGTTGGATACGGCAACCTTGGTCGCGGTGTAGAAGCGGCTGTAGCATTACAACCAGATATGGAATTAGTCGGTGTATTCTCTCGCCGCTCTGGTTTACAAACTGTCAGTGGCGTACCTAGCTACACTATGGAAGAAGTTGAATCTTTCAAAGGCAAAATCGATGTCATGGTATTATGCGGCGGTAGTGCCACAGACCTAATCGATCAAACTCCAGCTATCGCAGCTCATTTCAATGTCATCGATAGTTTCGATACACACGCTCGTATCCCTGAGCATTTCGAAAACGTACGTAAAGTAGCACAAGAAGCTGGAACTGCTGCTCTAATTTCTTGCGGTTGGGACCCTGGCATGTTCTCCTTGCAACGTGTATACGCTGAAAGCATCTTACCACAAGGCGATTCCTACACATTCTGGGGCCGTGGCGTATCTCAAGGTCATTCCGATGCAATCCGTCGTATCGAAGGCGTAGCAGATGCTCGTCAATACACTGTGCCTAAACAAGAGATCATCTCCGCTATCCGCAATGGTGAAACTCCTGAAGTCACAGCGACTTCTTCTCACCTTCGCGAATGCTATGTAGTGCTTGAAGAAGGTGCTGATGCAGCTCGCATTGAAAACGAAATTAAAACCATGCCTAACTACTTCGTTGGTTATGAAACAACAGTGACATTCATCTCCCAAGAAGAATTAGATGCGAACCACAAAGGCATCCCTCATGGTGGTCTTGTCATCCGCAGCGGCGAAACTACAACAGGCACAAAACACATCTACGAATTCGGCTTACAATTAGATTCTAACCCTGAGTTCACTGGTGCTGTACTCGTTGCCTTTGCTCGTGGCGTACATCGCTTAGCAGCACATGGCGGCCGTGGTGCTTTCACAGTATTCGATATTGCACCAGCTTGGTTATCCCCAAAATCTGCTGAAGAATTACGTGCTCATTATCTATAAGATATAGTCTTAACAATAAAATAGCATCTTCTTCCATGAGATACATTAGGCTGTAATAAGCCATCCAAATTAAAATAGAGGAACGTTGGTTAAATACTATCAACGTTCCTCCATTTTTATATTTTCTATAAATCTATTGGCAGGTAGTATGCAATTATGGTATACTAAGACTGTAAAAAGAGAGCCCACAACGTGTACTAGGCGTTAGGCTCATCTCGAATGATGGAACACGAAATGCCTAACGTGTTAAGGTCCGCTAAACCTTATATCGTTAGGCATTTATATTATTTTGATAATTTATTGCAATCATAAAAGGAGTTACCCACCAATGAGCACAAATTTAGAAGTAGGCATTGTAGGCCTTCCAAATGTCGGAAAAAGTACATTGTTTAACGCTATTACAAAGGCTGGCGCAGAAGCGGCGAACTATCCATTCTGTACAATCGAACCAAATGTAGGTGTTGTTGACGTACCAGATGCTCGATTAGCTGTGTTGGCTGAGATGTTCGGTTCTAAACGCATCTTACCTGCTGCCATGCGATTTGTAGACATTGCAGGCTTAGTAGCTGGCGCTTCCAAAGGGGAAGGTTTAGGCAACAAATTCTTGAGCCATATCCGCCAAGTTGATGCCATCGCCCAAGTTATCCGTTGTTTTGATGACCCTAACATCACACATGTGGCAGGCTCTGTAGATCCTGTTCGCGACATTGAAATTATCAACACTGAACTTTGCTTAGCTGACCTTGAAAGCGTAGACAAGCGCTTACAACGTATTGCTAAGTTAGCAAAATCTGGCGATAAAGATGCTCGTGTGGAAGCTCCGATTTTAGAAAAAGTATCTGCTGCATTAGGAGATGCCATCCCTGTTCGTGCCCAAGGCTTAACAGAAGATGAATTAGATATTTTAAAAGATTTAACACTATTGACAGCAAAAAAATCTTTATATGTAGCCAACGTGGGAGAAGACGAAGTATCCGATTACTCTGGCAACGAATTTGTAAAGCAAGTAGAAGCATACGCAGCCAAAGAAGGCTCTGGCGTAGTTGTAGTATCTGCTCGCATTGAATCTGAAATCGCTGAATTATCCGACGAAGAAGCAACGGCTTTCTTAGCTGATCTTGGGTTAGAAGAAAGCGGTTTAACAAAATTAATCAAAGCTAGTTATTCCTTATTGGGTTTAATTAACTACTTTACAGCTGGTGAAATGGAGGCTCGCGCTTGGACTATTGTAGAAGGCACAAAAGCCCCTCAAGCAGCTGGTAAAATCCACTCCGACATCGAAAAAGGCTTCATTCGCGCAGAAATCGTATCCTTTGATGATTTAGAAGCTTGCGGTAGTCAAAATGCTGCCAAAGAAAAAGGTCTTGTACGCCTAGAAGGTAAAGACTATATCATGAAAGACGGCGATGTAACACATTTCCGTTTCAACGTATAATTACCATAGTAACACATAAGACATATACAGTGTTTCCCTGATGAGAATACATCTGTATATGCCTTTTTATATGCAACACCTTATATGCTATTTCATATAATCTACTTAGCTATTATAAAATTCTTACATATCCACGACGCTATCCATAGCAAAAAGCTAGGTACACTTCTTTGAGTGCGCCTAGCTTTTCTATATATACCTATGTCAAAAATATTTCTCAGCACCTATGTTAATAACATCAATGCTTGTATTCTATCGGTTTTTTCCCCTTTTCATAATAATACATATGAGAAGGGGTTATTTTTTCTACTTCAAAGATACGCCGTACTTCTTCTATGTATTCTTCTTTTATACCAATAGATAACCCACAAGCACTGGATAGTTCTGGTGGAACTGGCATCAACTGATGAGGCACTTTATATTGCCCTAGCGTTTTATCTGCTTTATCTGCAAAATAGTAAGAACTAAATAGAATAAGAATTTTTTGTAATCCCTTATCTTTACATACGTCTAGGTTCTTACTATCCACCTCAAAAACGTTCATGTCCGTCTCCCCTCATGCAATCTCTCCAGTTATATCTGTCAGTGTCACCACGCATCTAATTACAATATAACAAATGGTTCTTGCATCATGCTTTCAGTAATAGCATAGAGATTGGTAATAGCGCCCACTTGTACTTTATCTTTTACCCCATAAAAGTCTAGGCAAATACCACAACCACTTACAGTCACGCCTGCAGCTTCCAAAGCTTTGAAGTTTTCAATATGTTCAGACCCTTCTACAAGCATTTTAACAGCACTATTGATGCAATAGATGGCTTTGGGTTTCACATCCGTTTCCGTCAATACATAGATGAATGTTTTCATCAAGTTACGGCCTAACTCTTCACTACCTTCACCTAAATAATCCTTCGTGAATAGTAGCACTTTACCACCCATAGAAGCCGACGGCACAGAAGGCACCACGGCTCCCATCAATTCAGGTGGCACTGTATCTTGACTAATTGGCGCACCCATAGCCGCTTTTTCTGCTTTTGTTTTTTCATAGGCTGCAATACTACGTTCTAGACTACCGGTTCCATTCGTCATATAAAACGGAGCTTCCCCACCAGCAATCGTTGTATTCGTTACGACCTTTCCTAAAGGTGCGGCAAATTCATTTTCAAAAATATCTTCCAAATCTAGGTCTTCTAGATCATTCGATGTTTGAATATTAACAGCACTAACCGCAGCCACTTCCTCTTTCACTGCTGTAGGCGGAATCAATACCACAATGTAATTTCCTTCTTGCTCTAACACATGGTTTTCATAGCCTCGGTATTCCCCTAATTTCACCACATTGTCACGACTCACGTCATTATCAACAATGACTTTCACATACGTATTCGCATCGGCATCCATCGCCTTTTTCGCTTCAATCACTGGTGCTGGGCATGCTTGACCTCGCATATCTATAGTTACTTCTTTATTTGACATATACTTGTTTCTTTCCTTCCTGAATGACACGGCCAATCTGTGCAGCCTGTAAACCTTTTTCTTGTAACTTTGAAAGTAGCTGTTTCCCTTCACTTTCAGAACACGCAAATAATAAACCACCCGATGTTTGCGGGTCGAAGCAAATATCACTCCATACAGGATTTAAGTAGTCCTCGAATTCTGCTTGATCGCCCAAAGCCTTGCGATTTCCATACGTCGCTGCAGGGACTAGGCCCATACGAGCAGCCTCTAATACATCGGTAAAGAGAGGAATTTTCTCCGCATAGAGTTCAATAGAAGTTCCACTAGCTTTTGCCATTTCAGACACATGACCAATTAAACTAAATCCTGTAATATCCGTACAGCCATGAACGGCAAACGGTGCAGCCACATCTCGAGCCCCTTTATTAATCGTCCCCATGCTTTGCATAGCTTCCTTCACACCTTCAGGGAATACGCCACCCTTTGCAGCCGTATTCATAATCCCGGTCCCAATCGGTTTAGATAGAATCAACACATCACCAACTCGAGCATCTCCATTGGTCCAAATATGACGAGGATCGATGAGACCTGTCACAGCCATTCCAAAAACAGGCACTTCATTTTCGATACTGTGACCACCAAGAAGAGCTACTCCCGTCTCCAGTAAGACCTCATTGGCACCTTCTAATACCTCACGAAGAACACCTTCTTTCACTAAAGGCACCGGAAAGCCTACAATATTCAGCGCTGAGATGGGAGTACCACCCATAGCATATACATCGCTTAGGCTATTACACGCCGCCACTCTACCAAAGAGTCTAGGATCTGCCACTGGAGGTGTAAAAAAATCCACCGTCTGTACAATGGCTTGACTATCATTAATTTGATATACCCCAGCATCTTCCATACCAGATGCATCGGTCAATACAGCTGGATGCGTAGGCATCTGCATATGTTGTAACACATCCGCTAAGATATGAGGCCCAATCTTACACGCACAACCACCCTTGGCTGCATATTTCGTTAAATCAACCATAGATATCCCTCTCCTAGAAAACTATACTGATATACGAACACATCTTATTCTTCTGTTGCTTCTTTTCTGGATACTATCTTTTTTACATTCTTTTCAAACTTAGGTCGTGGTATCATCACTTGATGCCCACAGCCTTCACAGACTGTTACGAAGTCAACGCCAGTTCGTTTAATCTCCCAATTCTGACTACCACAAGGATGGGGTTTCTTCATTTGTACCACATCACCTACTTGGTATTTTACAAATCCCATAGGCACCTCCTATTTTCATGATTATGTGTATAGTATATCATCTAACTTTATATTTCTCTATAGGGCTCTATGTGCATTTGTGAAAGTTTCTCCTCTATCTTATACAAATATACCAGTACCATTGATGACTAGTATCACTTAGTAGTATCTCATAAGCACCCGTTTCTTCTTCCTATCTAGGAAAGCCTATAAATAGAGGGTTTTCTATATATTATCATTACGATTTCATCTTTTGAGTTCGATTCTCAATTTCTTTTCTGTATAATCCCCTTATTTTTATAGGGAATTAAATAGCTGTAAATGCGATAATAAAGCCGATTGAGAGACTTTATCATTTATAAAAAATTTTAAAATTTTTCTAAAAAAAGACTTGCATTTCTCATTTTCATAGTCTATAATGTAATCAACAATGATTATTCGTTAAGTAACGAAATCAATAGGGACTTGTTCAAGTGAACAAGCCCACTATACAAATAAGTATTTATTTTTACAACTATGTAAAGTACATGGAGGAAAGAAAATGCCAGAATTAAAAGGTACTCAAACAGAAAAAAATCTTCAAGCAGCATTCGCTGGTGAATCTCAAGCTAACCGTAAATATACATACTATGCAAGTGCAGCTCGCAAAGCTGGTATGAACAAAATCGCTGATTACTTCGAAGAAACAGCAATCAACGAATCCGCTCATGCTAAAGTATGGTTCAAATTATTACACGGTGGCGATGTAAACGCTGACGTAGCGATCAACTTAAAAGACGCTGCTGCTGGTGAACACTACGAACACACTGTAATGTACCCAGAATTTGCTAAAGTTGCAAAAGAAGAAGGTTTCGCTAAAATCGCTTACTTATTCGAACAAGTTGGTGTTATCGAAGCTCGTCACGAAGAACGTTACCTTGACCTTGTAACAGCTGTTGAAGGCGGTACAGTGTTCAAACGTGAACAACCAGTTGCTTGGATCTGTGCTAACTGTGGTTACATCCACATCGGCGAAGAAGCTCCTAAACTTTGCCCAGTATGTGCTCATCCACAAGCATTCTTCTCTCAACACGGAGAAACTCTTATCTAATTAGTAAACCGAGTGGTTTCTTAGATAAGTACTATACAACTGTATCCAGTGATACAAACCAATCAACATAAGAACTAAGTAGTTCTAAAGGCAAGTGCCTGATATACGCAATATACTAAGTAGTAATGATATCTACCCAAGTGGGTCAAATTACATATACATCATCCCAAGTGGGTTAGAGCTAGTATAGGTATACTAAAGCGACTGTGAAAACAGTCGCTTTTTTGTATTCTAATCTATATAAGTTTATGGATATTCTCTATGTAGCCGAGATAACTATCTTTTAGTATTTATCATCTTCTCTTCATATTAGTAAGATATACTTTAGTTACAGATGATAAGGTACGCTAAATGAATCCTAACCCTTATGCTTCTAATTATATGTTTAATTCATAGATTACCCCCTATGAAAGCCTTGAAACAGCATATAATACACTCTATGGTAACCTACTAATTGGGTGTGCCTAATTAACATTTATAAACTAGATACTAAAAAGGAGACGCTTATGAAACGTGCATTACTATTAACCACCCTAGCCCTGACTATCGGCTCTTCCGCTTTTGCTGCATCCATTAATTATCCTAGTTTTCAGGGAGAACATAAACCTATGTCTTTCAAAATGGCATCCACAGAAGATATGAAGGCCTATACAAATGATTTAGAAAACTATCTAGCAGATACAGATGCAGTCATTCAAATGTTGATTACTAAAAAACGCGCCGCTATCGATTCTTACAATGCGGGTGTACGTGAATATAACAAGGATGACTTCTTCCATAAAGATCGTGTAGAACCCTATTCTTACGATGAAAGTTACTCCCAAACTAAACGTGTAGGCGGCCATACCTACCATTCTTTCGGAGATACAGTAATTATCACATCTAACAATATCATTCCTGTAGCTGAGGAAACAAAATCTCAAAAGAAAGAAGATGATGATGCTTTCGCACGCATGATGCGCCGCATGGAAAAACATCTTGGCGTTGATCGCTGGTAGTTCCCTATTTCCCTAATAATCTACCCATATCCCTTTTTACGGCTCTATAATAAATGTTGGGGCTACTCATATAAGAGTAGTCGCCAACATTCTTTTTTTTGCAATAAAATAGACATATACAATCTCATACCGTATCATTAAAAGCAACAAGGCTGTAGTCCCTGCAAATCAGTGGGCTACAGCCTTATATTTGTTTCTCAGTACTTTCATCATAGATACATCCTGTATCTATTGTATGACTTATACCTTATCGAATTGTTTTTGTATCATTAAACGCTTCTTGATCAAAAGTTCCTTGTAGTCTATCTACTACAATAGCATTTGTCATAGAACCGCTTACATTTAACATCGTACGTCCCATATCAACGATAGGATCGACTGCTAAGATTGGAGAAATAGACCCGAAGAATGCACCCATACCTGTACCAGATAAGGAAACGGATGCTGCCATAGTCGCCGTACCAGGTACGCCAGCAATCCCTAAGGAGCCCAACGCAATAACGATGACACTCATTACATACATTGTGAAATCTAATGGCACGCCAGACACACGAGCAATGTAGATGATACACAATGCTGGGAAAATGCCCGCACAACCTTGCATACCTGCTGTAGTACAGAAACTTGCTACTGTATTAGCAGTGGCAGGGTTGACACCTAATTTCTTAGTCAATGTTTCTACTGTTAATGGCAACACGCCCATACTAGAACGAGATGTGAACGCCAAAATTAACGCTTCTTTTGCTTTACGGAAGTACATAATAGGGCTTACACCGAATAGTGTTAATAATACAGCTTGTACAAGTAACATAATCACTACGCCCACATAGATCAACACAATGAACAATGCCATATCCGCAATAGCACCAAATCCTTTCTGTGCTAATGTAGTCGCCAATAATGCAACCACACCATATGGCATTAAGCCTATGATGAAATCAGCTACCCAGAAAATTACTGTGTACGCTTCATCAAATAATTTTGTGATGACTTGTAAATCAGTAGCCCCATGTTGTTTAGCCAATCGAGCAATGCCACCGATGATAACACCGAATACTACGATGGCGATGACATTCGTTTGCGCCATAGCATTCACCGGGTTGGACGGAATCAAGGCACGTAGTGTATCAACCACTGGTTTCACTTCGCGCATTTTAGAATCGCCTACAACCGCTAATGTACCTTCACCTAATCCTGTAACTGTACCTAATACTAAGCCCACGATAGCCGCAATACCTACCATGACTAAGGCAACTATACCTGTGGAAGATACAAGGCGTTTTAAGTTCGCATTCGTATCCATATGTAAGATAACGTGAACAATGGAAATAAATACCACAGGAATAACAAGCATACGGATTAAATCAATAAATCCTCCCCCAATCAGAGAGAACCATTTTGTGCTTTCCTTAATGAACACTACGTCCATTGGATTTTTAGGGAATCCTGCAATCAACTGCACTGCAACCCCTAGTACAGCACCCACTACTGTGGCAATCATTACTAATGTGCCGAAGTGAACGTTTCTTTTTTGAAGAAAATAGACATATCCTAAGGCGATAACAAATAGCACGAGTATGCCAATCGTCATAGGATCGCTAATCATGAGAAATTGTGTAAAAAATGGCATATCCATACAAATTCTCCATCCTTTCTAGACCAAACTATGGTCCAATTTACCTTTATAGTCCCTGTACTGCACAGGTGACATTATGGATTATTATATCATTCTCAATAGAGATTTGTCTATATCCTACTTCTTATATAGGTTTATATCCATGCGTTATATTCATATAGCAGACAATAATTAACACTATTACTTAATAAATATAGGAGACGAATTATAAAATTTATAGTACAATAGAGTAGTAAAGGTTAACAATAAGAGATCTATTGTACGATGATGTGCGCCCATGAATAGAATTGATCTAACATGACATCTGACTACTTTTGTTTAGGAGGATACCATGGATACATCTTACTATTATAATTTTATCATCTTAGTACAAACGGGGAATATGACGCAAGCAGCAGAGATACTGCATATTACACAACCAGCTTTAAGTAAGCAACTCAAGTACTTAGAAGCAGAATTTGGTACCCCCCTATTAGTGATTAAACGCGGTCAGCGCGGATCAAGCTTTCACCTTACGGAAGCAGGCCGTATTTTTTATGAAAAAGCGCAGCAATTATGCTCCATCGAAGAATCTACCTATGCCGATGTAAAAAGACTTAGTTCGGAAGTAGAAGGCACCTTACGCATTGCCTCCTCTGCTTCAAGGTCTACCTCTTTAATTCAACAATATTTGCATTTCTTTTCGCGCCAATATCCTGTCGTTCGTTATGAAATTTATGAAGGACTAATGACAGATGTAACCGAGTCTTTATTGAATGGCAGCGCTGAAATTGGATTATGCAATGAACAAATGGTAGATTCTAACAAATTTGATGTTCTCTACACACAAGCAGAGGATCTATATGCGCTCTTTAGAAAAGATTTATTTTGGACAGACCGTGACTTAGAAAGTATTTCTTGGAAAGATATTTCCAAGTGTCCTCTTAGTCTATCTGGTGGTTCCGTACGGATGCTCATGCAAGCTCATCATAACGACTTCTCTTCTCTTAATGTCATTTCTGTGACTACCACGAAGAGTTCTGCCATTGAATGGGCTCAGTCAGGACGCACCATAGCTATCATTCCTATGGATGCTCAAGAAACAGTATCTCATCCAGATATGACACGTATTAAGTTAACAGAACTGACAAATACGTTCTATAAAGCATTCATCACCATTAAAGGGCAACCTTTATCCATGGTGGCACAACAATTCTTAGAATTCTACAAAGCTCATTCTGGAGAATAATATAGTAATACAAAAGGGTCCCGAAGGACCCTTTTTTTCATATCTGATTATAATTCTTCTGTTTCTTTAATTAAGCCTCTTTTTTTCTTATTTAAATATAAGAAATACAATGGCAAGATAATAATACAACCACCAAGCCCCCAAATCAATTGATTAGGTTTTGCTTGTGCCAACATCCAAAGAGATGTAATGATAGCAATCACAGGGATAATAATACCTCCTGGAATTTTGTATGGACGCTCTTTATGAGCCCATTTTTTACGGAAAATAATGACAGAAACACAAGTTGGTAAATACTGTGTAAACCGAGATACGGCACTGATAGCTGCCAATTGAACAAAACTACCGCTCCATGCTAGTAATAAGCTAAATACACCTGTTACAATACATGCTACAACTGGTGTACCCCAACTCGTACGTTTTGCTAGGATGCTTGGTAACATACCATCTTCTGCCAATGATGTTGCAATACGAGGCCCCAAGAAAGATTGAGCAATGTTAATGCCACCCATAGATAATAATGTACCAGCTAGCACGAAATACATGCCCCACGGGCCCATAATTTGACCAAATGCTGTTTGCAATGGTGCTTTATCATTAGCAAGGCTATCACCCATAATACCGATACATACTGCCAATACCAACATATATAGCACAGATACGATGATCATGACCGTAATGATGGCACGAGGTAAATTCTTTTTAGGATTTTCCATATCTTCTGCGGCTACCGCAATGGCTTCAAATCCAGTATACGCAAAGAATAGCAATATCGCAGTGGCTGCGAATGCACCCGATACGCCTCCATCTGAAAGTTCCACAAAATCTGGTACAAACGGTGTAAAGTTTGTTCCGTTAATAGCAAATAAGCCGATCACAATAAATGCAAATAGAGGTACTAACTTAGATACGGTAATCAAGTTATTTAGAATTTTAGTCATGTTAACGCCAATAATATTAATCACTGTTAATAAAACGATGATAATCGTGGCGATGACATCTTTCATAAAGTCACCAGATAGCGCCGGAATAGCTGCCCCCAAGGCTGTCGCAAATCCTACTGCCATAACGGCCCAAGCGATAAGCACCACAATCCATTTAAGAACGCCTACTTCAAATCCCCAAAAGTCACCTAAGGAATGTTTGGCGTATAAATAGGGTCCTCCATTACGAGTAAAGAATCCCGCTACTTCAGCAAAGCATAGAGCAATACAAATAGCAAGGAATGCATCAAATAACAGCACCCCTAAACTCGCTGGTCCCATAAGAGCATATGCTTTATTCGGCAATAAGAAAATCCCGGTTCCTACAATGGCGTTAATGCCGAGGAGAACGATGCTCCAAAAGCCAAATTTACTATCTTTTTGTTCCATATTACGCCTCTTTCTTAGCCGCTTCTACAAAGTCTTTGAAAATCGCTGCATTCAACTCTGTATGACGCATCATTTCTGGATGGAATTGGTAAGTACGTAGGTATGGGTAGTCAATGCCTTCCATAGCTTCTACTACGGTATCTTTTGCACGACCGACTACACGTAATCCTTCGCCTACTTCTTTCACAATTTGGTGGTGATGAGAGTTAACCATGACTGTTTCAGAGTCTAAGATGCCAAATAGTTTGGAATCCTTTTCAATCACCATAGAGTGAGTTGGTAATCCTGCTGTTTGATTTTGGGAATGCTTAATCGTAGCAAAGGCAGGTAAGTCTTGATATAAGGAACCTTTATGAGCTACATTGATAATTTGATGTCCACGGCAAATCCCCATAATAGGAAGCTTGTATTCTTTTGCATAGGCTAATAAACGCATATCAAAAATATCTCGTTCTGGCCAAATAGCACCTAATCCACGCTCTGGTTCTTCTCCATAGAATTGTGGGGCAATATCATGACCACCAGAAAGAATGAGACCATCTAAGCGTTCCACCAATGCTTTCAATGTGGCTTCATCTTCTTGGAATGGAATAATCACAGGAATACCGCCTGCTTCTAATACAGACTGCACATAATCATCATTCACATAGGATCGTTTATATCCTGGAAATGGACCGCCTTGGTCAACCATATGAGAACCTGAGATACCGATTAATGGTTGTTTCATAAGTAACACCTCTCCTTACTAATATAGAGTATACATTATAATTCTATGATAAAGGAAATAAGGCGATATGACAACCATAAAATCACTTATACAATGATGTTACTTTTTTGTTGTTACGTAGGCGATGCCATCCATAATAGGGCGAGCAGTTCTTGCTACACCAGCTTTGGCAACGCTCAAACGCTCTGTATCAATATCGATATTAAAAGTGAACGTTCCACTCGGATGACCTAGAGTAACAGTTTTCGTACGCTTAGCTTCTTCACTGACCACATCATGGACTACCGTTCCTGGAATTAATGCCGCTGTGGCTGTAGCAATGCCTCCAGTAACTGCATAGGCTTTGTGAATCGCTGATAAAGCTTTGGTACGTGCTACTATATCTATCGATGTGTCCTCAATAACACGACCCTGTATCTCCGTATACGTAGAAGCAGTTCCTACCATACACACCTTTGGAATCGCTGGGCTAGCACTTTCTTTTGATGTAGCTAATCCCATTCTGACAGCACCAGTCCTACGAATATCTTCTAATATATCTAATAGCCCTTCTGAATCTGCTTCGATTTCACTTGGCATTTCTGTTCCTACACATCCTAGGTCTTCTGCTTTCACAAACACACTCGGAGTTGCAGAGTCCACAAAACTTACATCTAGGATGTGATCTTTCTTTGCTGTATGCGCATTGCCTTTTTCCAAAGAAATCGTATCCCGTACATTGCCTGTAGGTAATAATTTTCCCGTTTTAGAACCACTAGGAGATTGAAAGTAAAGCATAATTTGTGCTCCTGTACCTGGAACTCCATCGATGGAGAAGTCTCCTGCTACAACTGGTAATCCATCTTGTACCGGTATATGCGCTTCTATGATTTTATGGGTATTCGTATTATGTATACGAACTACGGTCATCGGCTCTACTGGTTCTACCAGTCCACGTAAAATTGCAAAAATACCAACGCCAGATGAAATATTACCGCAATTACCCTCATAGTCTACCACCGCATCAGTAATTCCTACATAACCAAATGTGTAGTCTACGTCGCAAGCCTCTACTGTACTTGGTCCTACAATGGCTACTTTACTTGTTAATGGATCTGCACCACCAATACCATCAATTTGTCGTATATCAGGGCTACCATATAAAGATAAAATAATTTGATCTCGTTCGGATGTATTAGATGGTAAATCGGAAGCAAGTAAATAGGCACCTTTACTGGTACCACCACGGATATACAATACTGGTAGTTGTAAACATTCTTTCATCATAACACCTCATATACAGACAATGACACAGTCTTCCTGTGCCATTATCCATTTTATTAATTATTCATACTATATTCGTACTCTATTATTGACCACCATTACGTAAGAAGTTTAATTTACCTCCCGCTCGTACAATCTCTAATTGTCGTTCATTTAATGGTGTTCTTAATCTGTAGGTCGTAGATTTTGTTTTATTTTCTATGGTAAACACACCAGATGCAAAAGAAGCATCATCACAGTGATAGAATAATTCATCACCTTCTTGAAGACTTTCATAATCTGCATCAGTTTCAAATAATAAAGGCAAAATACCAAAGTTTACAAGATTATCCATATGAATCCGTTCGATAGATTTTGCAATCACTGCTTTTACCCCTAAATACATAGGGCAAAGTGCTGCATGTTCACGAGAAGATCCTTGTCCATAACTTTCACGAGCTACAATCACATTATAATACCCATGGTCAACATTTTCTTTACATTGCTCAGCAAAATCTGGCTTTATAGGGCTGAATACATATTGACTATACTTAGGTACATTAGACCTAAATTTTAAATATGGTCCAGCTGGCATAATATGATCTGTAGTAATTTTATCTTCTACTTTGATAGTCACTTTAGCAGAAATTGTTTCTGGTAACGCAATATTACTAGGAGGTTCTCCAATATTAGGGCCACGTAAAATAGATTGGTTCACATCGCAGCTTGGAGCAACAATCAAGGAATCATCAATTTCATACACCTCTGGAAGCTCAATCGTTGGTACTTCTATGCCTATTTCACGAGGATCTGTAATAGTTCCCGTTAAAGCTGAGGCTACCGCTGTTTCTACTGAAACTAAATGTACTAAGGCATCTTTAGTTCCACTACGGCCTTCATAGTTACGATTGTTCGTACGCAAAGAAATAGATTTTGTTCGTGGCGCTTGTCCGCAACCTACGCAGAATCCACAGGCACTTTCAAAAAGACGTGCTCCAGAAGCAATAATATCGGCTAAGGCTCCATTTTTTGTAATCATAGCTAATACTTGCTTAGATCCAGGGGCTACACCAAAGCTTACATCTGGATGAATTTTACGTCCTTTCAACATAGCTGCCACCATCATCAAGTCTCGATAGCTAGAATTAGTACAGCTTCCAACTAACACTTGGTCTACTGCAACATCTTTTAATTCTGCTACTGTTTTTACATTATCTGGTGAGTGTGGGCATGCAATCATAGGTACTAATGTGTTTAGATCAATTTCAATAATCTCATCATAGTGAGCATCTTCATCTGCATGCAGCTCTACCCATACATCTTCACGACCTTGCGCACGTAAAAATTCTTTCGTTTTTTTATCACTTGGGAAAATAGAGGTAGTGATTCCCATTTCTGCACCCATATTAGTGATGGTAGATCTCTCTGGTACTGTTAAAGCTGCTGCTCCTTCTCCTGTATACTCAATAGCTGTTCCTACATTTCCTTTAGTTGTTAAAATACTCAATACTTTTAACACAATGTCTTTTGCTGCACACCAAGGTGGTAACTGCCCATTTAGTTTAACATTTGTAACTTTTGGGCAAATTAAATGAAATGGTTTCCCCGCCATAGAAGCCGCTACATCCATACCACCAACACCTACAGCAAACATTCCTAAACCTCCAGAGGTCGGAGTATGACTATCTGCTCCTACTAATGTTTGCCCCGGTCTAGCAAATCGTTCCACATGAACTTGGTGGCAAATGCCATTGCCCGCTTTTGAGTAATAAATACCATATTTGCTTGCTACATCTTGTAAATATTTATGATCATCTGCATTTTCAAATCCATCTTGTAATGTATTATGATCTATATACGATACGGATAATGTTTTTACTGTATCTAATCCTAATGATTCAAACTCTAAATATGCCATAGTCCCTGTAGCATCTTGTGTTAAGGTTTGGTCAATAGTAATAGCAATATCTTCACCTGCAACCAATCTTCCTTCTACTAAATGAGATTCCAATATTTTATAGATTAAACTTTTTCCTGCCATCTTAGTCCTCCTACTTATGACTAACTACGGTGTTACCTTACCTAAAGGTCTTTATATCCTAATTATATATGGTAAAAAGGAATAAATAAAATAGATTGATTTTATTTTCTATGATAAAATATCTTTATAATAAGGAGACTTACCATGGAGAACACAGAAAAAGATTGGCAAATCTTTATTGCTATTGCAGAAGAAGGAAACATGACGAAAGCCGCGAATCGTTTATATATTTCTCAACCTGCATTATCTTATCGTTTACAGCAGTTAGAAAAACAATTCAATAAACCTTTATGTATTCGTACTTCTCGAGGCATTACACTCACAGAAACAGGAGAATTGTATTACCACTATGCTGTAGATATGCTGACTAGAAAACGTGAGTTTGAAGATACCCTAGCTAATTATAACGAAGAAGTAACTGGCATATTAAAATTGGGGGTATCTAGTATCTATGCCAATTATATGCTACCAGATATCTTATCAGGATTTACGCGAGCCTATCCGAAAGTAAAATTAGAAGTGTTTACAGGCATTAGTTCTAAAATTGCTCAGCTATTTCAATCTAAAGAAGTACAGGTTGCCATTATACGTGGCCCACAATCACTGATAGGCGAATCATTTTCAATTCACACAGATCGCATCGGCTTAGTAACTAATAAATCTTTACCTTCTAAACCTATGCCGAGAGAAGATATTTTAACCTTGCCATTCATTCGATACGCCACAGCCCATGATTTATATAATGTAATCGATAAATGGTGGAAACAGCATTATCAAGTTCCTCCCAACGATAGTATAAAAGTTGATACCATGGCTACATGTCGCCAATTTATCAGAAAAAACTTGGGATGGTCTGTACTCCCAGAAACAGGATTAGGAAAGTTCTCAGAGGAGTTTACCTTTGAGCCCTTACTATGGGATGACGGTACACCTTTACTACGAGAAACGAACATCTATTATCACCCTAAGGCCCTACAACGTAGAGCTGTTCAAACATTTATTTCGTATATAAAAAACAATATATAACAATCAATGGTATATACATATAACAGTCATACAAAAAGGATTGGACTCAGTGAGTCCAATCCTTTTTTGATTGATACTATATATCTTATAGCAATGGTTTACGTACTACGTCGATAATGGAACCATCACGATATTCGATGATAGCTACTACATCTTTAGGGTCTTGAGATACTTCAATACCTTCTGGTTTACCTACCATGTCGTACGCCATTTGTTGTAATTCTTCAATTGTGTAAATTGGCAAGTTGGAATCTTTGAAACGTTCAATTAAATCTTGGCGATTTGGATTGATTGCGATACCACGTTCTGTTACCAATACATCAATACTTTCACCTGGTGTGATCACGGTTTCTACGCGTTCACGAATCATTGGTAAGCGACCACGAATCAATGGGCATGTAATAACAGTTACTTTTGCACCTGCTGCTGTATCGGAGTGACCACCGGAAGCACCCATCAAGATACCATTGGAGTCAGTCATGCAGTTTACATTGAAATCTGTATCGATTTCTGTAGCACCCAAGAATACTACGTCTAAGTAGTTTGTCATGCAGTCTGTAGTTGGATCTGCGTACATGGATGCGCTCATTTCGATATGATTTGGATTGTTGTCCAAGGAAGCTGCTGCTGTTGTATCAAATGTTTGTGTATCATAGATGGCTTTGATGTGGCCTTTTTCAAGCATGCTTACTAGTACGCCTGTAGCACCGCCAACACCGAACCCACCAACAACGCCTTTTTTCTCTAATTTTTCACCAATGAATTTAGCTACTGCCAATGGAGCTCCGCCAGCACCCAATTGGAAGGAGAACCCTTCTTGGATAATACCAGCTTGATCAAGGAATTCAGCCGCCATTTCAGCAATTTTAATTTGTACAGGATTTTTTGTAATCCCTACGGCACCAGATGCGATACCTTCTGGGTCACCGATAGCTTCTACTTCAACGATGTAATCTACATCTGTTTGCGGAATGGAGATAGGGTATACATAATCGATTAGGTTGTCTGTTAACAATACAGTTTTATCTGCATAGTGGGAGTCAACCATAGCGTAACCCAAGGCACCGCAAGCAGATTTGCCTTTACGGCCTGTGGCATTACCACGACGGTCACAGGCAGGTACACCCATGAAAGCTACATCAATGTGAGCTTCTCCAGTGCAAACTGCACGAGCACGTCCACCATGGGAACGAATCACTACAGGGCGTTTTAATACACCAGGGTTCAATGTTAAGAATTTACCCAACGCATCACGAAGACCAGATGTTTCGATAGCTGTTACAGTACCATCTTTGATCATATCGATTAAAAACTCATGACAAGGAGCTAAGGAAGAGTTAAGAATTGTAATATCTTTGATTCCTTTTGCTTGTACACGATCCATTACCAATTTCATTACATAGTCACCATTACGTAAATGATGGTGGAAGGAAATGGACATACCATCTTTTAAACCTACTTTTTCAATAGCTTCATCGATGGAGCCTACTAATTTATATTCACCTGGAGTGTGAAGTTTGACTGGTTTACCTGCACGAGTACCAGTTTCTGTCATAGCGAATTGACCTTCATATATACGACGACCTTGAAGGCATTCTAATTCCATAGGAATGTCACGACCAATTTTATTTAACATCGATTTCTGCTCCTTCCTCAAGTTCTACTTTGATACCTGCTGCACGGGCTTTATCTACCACACGTTGCGCACGTACTACGATAGGACCATCGATCATTTTACCATCTACAGCGATAACGCCTTTATTGTTGCGAAGTGCTTCTGCATAGGAGTTCAATACTTTTACAGAATGAGCAATTTCTTTTTCATCTGGAGTGAACACTTCATGGATAATTTTAATTTGGCTTGGGTGAATGCAGGATTTTCCATCATAACCAAGAGCTTTAATGAATTCTACTTCTTCACGGAAACCTTGTGGGTCTTTCACGTCGGAGAATACTGTATCAAGAACACGGATACCTGCTTCACGAGCTGCATGAAGGATAGTTTGACGAGCAAATAATAATTCATGAGCTGGTTTATGTTTACCTGTACGAAGATCTGCACGATAATCCTCTGCACCTAATGCGATAGCCACTACACGAGGACCTTGTGCAATCTCACGCACATTGTATAGACCTTTTACAGATTCGATAGCAACGATAATGTTGATAGTACCTTCTTCCCAACCGTTAGCTTTTTCCACTTCTTCAATTTTTTTAGCAACGATTTCTACTTCAGATACATCTTCTGTTTTTGGAAGACGAATCAAGTTAGGTTTTGCTGGTACGATTACATCAAGGTCAGCATACCCATATGGAGTTTGTGTTGGATGGTTAATACGTACTACTGTTTCACCTTTGAATTTTAAAGTTTTCAAAGCTTCTGCTGTTAGTAAACGAGCTGTATCTTTTTCTGTGACTGCTACAGAGTCTTCAATATCAAACATGATGGAGTCGGCACCGTGGATATCAGCACTGTTAATCATTTTAGGTGTGTTACCTGGTACGAACATCATGGAACGAGATAAACGTTTTTTTGCTAATTCAGTTAATCGGCTCATTATTCTGCGCTCCCTCTTTCTAATGCACCCAATACACGGGCTTTAATCGTATAATCCCAAGCTGCTTTGTCGATAGCAGTTACTTTTACACCATCGAAGCCTGCTTCTTTTACAGTAGCTTCGATGAAAGCACGAATATGCTTACCGTAAGCACGCTCAACTTTAGATTTTAATTCTACTTCGATACCAGATGCAATTGGTTCCACTGTTACCAATACATCATTTTTTTCATCAAAGCCAGCCATAGCTGCTTTCACTAGATGTTTCATAGCAAATCCTTTCTATTACATCAAAATATAGCATGAAAAGTCAGTTTCTACAGGGATATATTCCCTGTAGACTCTGACTATATAAATTACCGAATCCTATAGGATACCTAGCATACCCCACCATGGATAACCAATTACGAATGTAAGCACTAAGCAAACGATTGCTACTACACCGCCAGTGATCCACCAATCTTTTACGTCGTTATAGCCTGCGCCGAATACGATAGGTGCTGCCGCTCCGCCGTAATGTGTTAATGCACCACCATATGAGTTAGATGCGCACAATACTAGTGCTAATGCCATAGGATTTACTCCCGCTGCAGGTCCTACTGCCAAGAATACTGGTAACATAGCTACTACGTATGCAGAACCAGATGCGAATAAGTAACGAATTGCTACGGAAATAATACCGATAATAACAAGTGCTACAAATCCATTGTCACCGAAGTGTAAATGAGTTTGCATTACTTCTGCTAACCATTCGAAGAATTTAGCTTTAGATAATGCATCAGATAAACCGATGATACCACCGAACCACATCAATGTGTTCCAGCCACCTTTATTAGCAACCATATCATCCCATTTAATAGCACCCAAGCAGAAAGAAGCTACCATGGATACAATTGCCACAGCTGTAGCATCAATTTTGAATTTAATGCCGAATGCTGCCAAAATGGAAGGCAATGCCCAACCTAATAAAGCGAAGATAAAGATACCAACCAATGTTTTTTCAGCTTTAGACATAGGTCCTAGTTCTGCTAAGCCTTCAGCAGCAATTTTTTTATTGTCTACTGTTGTCAATGTTGGTTTATTGAACAAGTACGTGATGTATGGAACTACTAATAACATAGCAATGCCTGGTACGATCATCGCTAGAGCCCATAAGCCCCAGTCTAAATGAATACCTAACATTTTAGCCATGAAGTCACCTGCTAATGCATTAGGTGCCATAGCTGTTAAGAACATTAAGGAAGTAACTTTTGTTACCATGTACGTATTAACCATTAAGAAACGACCAGCTTTATTAGCTGTTTCACCTGGTTCAGAACCTAGGGATTTTGCAACTGCATTCATAATTGGGAATACGATACCACCACAACGAGCTGTATTAGATGGTGTTGCTGGGGATACAACAAAGTCAAGCAATGCTGTTACATAGCCTAAACGAAGTACTGTACCACCAAATGCATTGATTAGATGGTATGCAATACGACGACCTAAACCAGTCTTTACGAATGCTACAGATAAAGCAAATGCAGAGAATACCAACCATGCTGTTGTTGTAGCATAACCAGAAAGAACTGCTTTTGTGTTACCTAAAAATAATGCAGAACCTGCGATAGCGGATAATACTACAACAGGAGCTGGGAATGGCTTCAAAATTAAGCCTACGATAGCTGCTAAATAGAAACCAAATAGTTTCCAAGCACCATCTGCTAATCCTTCTGGAGCTGGGCTATACCAGATCACGATTGGGATTAACAACATAATCAAAGCATTGATTACTTTTTTGTTCATCTTGTGTCTCCTTACTACATAAGATATAAATACATTGCCTATATCGATTGCACTCATACTTTCTATAAACGTGAAACTTACTATATCAATAATTATATATAAGGGCGGTTCACCACTTACTAGAATACTAGAACGTGCAAATGTCTAGGTCTTTCTACGCTCTCATTATATCCAATCATTTCAGGCGGTAAAAATAAAAATCCTTTATAAGGCTTATAAAAATTTTATTATCCTTAAAAATCCTTCAAGCATGCATTTTAGTAATGTATGATAAACTTCGGTATTATGCTATTTTTCCCTTATTCCTACTAAAATGTTCCTATTTTTATGATAGATAGCCATGATAATTGCTACTTTCATATACATTAACAGTACGTGTATAGTATTCCAAATCAATCAAATTTGTTGTTAGAAGAATCTGTCCATTGCAAAATATTCGGACATACTGAAAGTAATAAATGGTTACCTACAAGAAGCGCTAGCTACAATACAAACTACACACAACGAGAGCGCAACTCTATTAGCTGCGCTCTCTATCTGTAATACTATATGCTCTTTATTAACTATGCATACCATTCATATAAAAATTCAAGCCCTACCTATATAAATAGGCAGAGCCATTCTTTTGCTTACCATACGCAAACAAGCCTCTTAGCTCATATACCCCGGTAAGGTAACGATTTGATGATTTTCGTAATAATCTGTTACATAATCGATGAAAGTTTTCACCGCAATGAGCTTTGTACTTACTTCATCATGGAACAAATAGGTAGAACGCACCAATGGACGATTATCTTTCATCCGTAAAGGTTCTACATAAATACCATGTTCACGGCAACTGCCTAATCCTAAATACGGCAAAATAGCCCAACCTAGTCCTTCTCGTACGAAGTGACGGCACGTCACCATAGAGTCTAGCTCCATGGCTGGTCTCACATCCCCTACGTTATGTTCTTTCTTCCAATTTTCTACCACTGTTGCAATGGATCCATCCGTGCGATAGTTAATCATAGGAATGTCCCGTAATTCCTTGTAATCTACAGGATGCTTATACACTAAACAGTACGGTTCATCAAAGAGACGCACACCATTGGGCACATGATTATATTCGCCACGGGCAAAGGCAATCATTACTTCTCCAGAATTAAACATTTTATTCACATGGGAACTATATCCGGTCTTCACTTCGATGCGAATCTTAGGATACTGTTTCGTAAAATTATTGAGTAAATGAGGCAGCTCGTAGTCCGCAAAATTGATGGATGCCGCAATTTTTAAGGTACCTTGGATCTTCCCCGTCACCTTTCCAATATTTTGTCGCAATTCCTCCCGGGAACGAATCATACGTCGGCAATAATCGTAGTACAGCTCACCTTCGGCAGTTAACGCAATGCCATCATTGGCACGAATTAATAAGGGGCGCCCTAATATATCTTCTACTTGTTTTAATCGATAACTTAATGCAGGCTGTGAAAGAAATAGTTTTTCTGCCGCTTTCGTAATATTTCCTTCTTCCACCACGGTGACGAAGGTTTGCCATTCTTTTGCTTCCATCGTATCCCTCCTTACTAACTATCATCTATATCAATTTATTAATTACATACTAAAGGGGAGCTTCAGCGCTCCCCCATACTAGTATTATAACATACATTAGCGACGACCGAAAATGCGAAGTAAATTGATGAAAATATTGATGAAATCAAGGTATAAACCTAAAGCACCAATCAATTCAACACGTTCAAGAACACTTTCATCTTCATAAGCCACTTCCATAATGGTCCGTTTAATACGATACACATCATACATAGTAAACAAGGAAAAAATCCCTACAGCTATATAGCTGTACACCAATAATCCAAAGTCGCTAGCGCCAAAGAACATCATAATCAAGCTAGCAATGAGTAGCGCAATGACTGCCCCCATTAAAAATGTGCCTAATCCTGATAAATCCTTTTTCACCACTACGCCTAAAAAGGCAAAACTCCCAAACACCGCTACAGCCCCTGTTAAGGCATACACGACAACTTCAAAAGAATAGTGTAAAGCGATAGCTGTCAAGGTCAATCCATTCATAATGGAATAGAGGAAAAACATAGCTTTCAAAAATGTATTAGATGCTGTATATTGACGGAAAGAAAATAAGAATACCACCGCCACTTCAGCTAATAAAATAATATTAAAATTAGAATGAGCAAAGCGCAACCAACTAGAGTTCGTTAACGCCATAAATCCAATGATGGCTGTCGTCAATAAGCCCCAGACCATCCAAAGCATAGAATTGCGTAATTTACGATTTACAATTTCTTCCACTACCACTGTATCTGCTTGTGTAGGAACATGATATTCCATAATGACCTCCTATCTTGCGTTTGCAATACCTTCATACACATTACCACGAATGCCATCGACTGTTACGACTTGACCATTTGTCAATTGCGATTGATCATGAGCGCCCAAAATGACAGGGATACCAAATTGAATACCTGCAATCGCTGCTGTCGATGTATATCCTTCTTCTGCAGTAATAATAGCCCCAGCTCGTTTCGCTAGTTCCATATATTCAGGTTCTAAGTCACGAACTACTAAGATACTACCATCTGCCATAGGCTCTGCAGAATCACCGTGGTGAATAGGTCCCGTTACAGACAATTTACCCACTCCACGACCTTTAATCAATACATTGCCAGTGACATGAACACGAATCATATTCGTTGTGCCAGATAAGCCAGATGGCACACCAGCCGTAACAACCACTAAATCACCAGACTGAATCAATCCTTCACCTAAGGCTGCACTCATAGCGCAATGTACCATTTCATCAGAGTTGGAATGGGAAGGTCCTTGGATAGCTGTCACTCCCCAGTATAACTGCATACGGCGCAAGGCACTTTCATGTGGAGTAACCGCAATGATTTGGCAATTCGGACGATGACGAGAAATGCTCATAGCGGTAATGCCAGACTCAGTACAAGTAATAATAGCTCCAGCACCTAAGGAACGACCTACTTCCACGGTAGCAGAACAGATAGCATCTGTCGTTTTCGCTTCTTCTAACGGTACTGTATGATTACTATTCACATACAGATCAGATGTTTCAGTTACCTTCGCAATACGAGCCATAGTGGTAACCGCTTCCAACGGATAGTCACCACCTGCGGTTTCACCAGACAACATGACCGCATCCGTACCATCTAATATGGCATTCGCTACATCACTAGCTTCTGCTCTTGTCGGTCTTGGATTCGTTACCATAGACTCTAACATTTGGGTCGCTGTAATCACCGGCTTAGAAGCAGCATTACATTTTTGAATCATCATTTTTTGTAATACTGGCACTTCTTCGGCTGGAATTTCTACACCCAAATCACCACGAGCCACCATCAATCCATCAGACACTTCTAGAATGTCATCTAAATTATTAAGTCCTTCTTCATTTTCGATTTTAGAAATGATGCGAATATCTGCCCCTTTAGATTCCAAAATGCGATGGATTGCCACTACATCGCTAGCACGTTGCATGAAAGAAGCTGCTACATAGTCCACGCCCATTTCGCAACCAAACAATAAATCTTTTTCATCTTGTTCCGACACTGGTGGTAAAGATAGAGACACCCCTGGTACAGCCACTCGTTTGCGATTACTCATCATACCCGTATTCATAACAGTCGTATGAATCTCCGTGCCCTCAATAGAGTCGATGCGCAATGTCACTAATCCATCAGATAAGAGAATTTGTTTGGCCTCTTTCACATCTTCTGGTAACCCTGCATGATTCACGGAGCAAATCTCCTTTGTTCCTTCCACATCTCTTGTGGTCAATGTGAAGGCTTGTCCTTCTTCTAAACACACCTTACCTTCTTTGAACAAACCAAGGCGAATTTCAGGGCCCTTTGTATCCAACATTAATGCCACTGGAATCCCTGTTCTAGTAGAGGCTAAGCGAACGAGTTCCATCCGTTTTGCTTGTTCTTCATGAGAGCCGTGAGAGAAGTTAAAACGTGCCACGTTCATCCCTGCTCGCAACAATGATTCTACCATTTCTAAACTATCTGTACTAGGTCCCATGGTACAAACAATCTTTGTCTTTTTATTCATATCTATCTCCTTATAGTAACTCGACTGTATTCTCCCCTAATAAAGCTTGCACACGCCCAATAGACTCTTTCGATGGGGTGAAATAAAAGCTGCGGTTCGTCGCTAAACTACGCTTTTGTCGTTGTAAGAATAAGGTTACCGGTGTATCTCCGGGTAACTCTTGCAATAGCTTTTGTAATTGTTGGCTCACTTGCGGTGTGTCATGAGCCACATCGATATGAATGCGAATCTGTCGCACTTTATCATATTCTACTTTTAATAGTTGTACGGAGCTAGCAATGCATTGTACCCCTTTCTCATCCGCATCAATACGCCCTTCTATAGCTACCACACCATCACGTTGCAATAGCATATGGCTTTTTTGATACCCTTGAGGGAATACTACCACTTGCACAGTACCTGTGAAATCTTCCAAGGTTAAGGTACACATTTTTTCTTGCTTTGCCTTCGTTAATCGATCAACTTTCTCCGTAATCAATCCACCAATGGTAACAGTTTTACCGTCGAAATCCTCTGGATTTTCGGCTAACCTTCCTAATTGAAATAATCCTTCTAGTTCATCACGATACGCATCTAGGGGATGCCCCGTAATATAAAACCCAGTATATTCCTTTTCATCTTTCAGCTTTAGCTCTTTTGGCAAATCCGGCAAATCTGGAACATGGATGGTTTCCATTTCTTCTACCTCTGCAAAGAGACTCACCGCTCCTAGGGCACTATTCTTTTGTCCTTTAGAACCAATGCCTTGAGCTTGTTCATAAATCTGTAACAGCTGGTTTCGATTTTCTTTGAAAGAATCCATAGCTCCGCAGCGGATTAAACTTTCCAACAAACGCTTATTTACGACACGATATGGTATACGTTCACAAAAGTCGACAATGGACGTAAATTGGCCATGTGCCTTACGCTCTGCTAGCAATTCTTCGATCGCATTATCTCCTACATGTTTAATACCACCTAAGCCAAAACGAATTTGTCCATTTTGTACGGTAAACATACGCTCTGAATGGTTGATATCTGGTCCTAACACTGCTACTTGTTTCGCCTTACACACATTGATGTAATTCGTCATTTTATCCATATTGCCCATGAAGCTTGTCATAGTAGCCGCCATAAACTCTGGGAAATAATGAGCTTTCAAATACGCCGTTTGATATGCAATATAGGCATAGGCTGCAGAGTGAGATTTATTGAATCCATAGCCCGCAAAGTATAGTAAGAGGTCAAATACTTCATTAGCCAATTTCTCATCAATACCATTGTTTATAGAGCCAGTGACAAAGGAATCTCGTTGTGCTTTCAGTACAGATTCTTTTTTCTTACCCATGGCCCGGCGCATTAAATCCGCTTGCCCCAAAGAGAATCCACCCATAGCGGAAGCAATCTGCATAACTTGTTCCTGGTATAGAATAACTCCGAAGGTGTCCTCTAAAATAGGCTCTAAGATTGGATGTAAATAGGTTACTTCTTTTTCTTTATGACGGCGCTTGATGAAATCTTCCACCATGCCCGACCCCAACGGTCCTGGACGATAGAGGGCTACTAAAGGAATTAAGTCTTCAAAATGTTCTGGCTTTAAGTCCATTACCAGTTTTGTAATCCCTTCTGACTCTAATTGGAACACCCCTGCCGTTTCACCACGACTTAGAAGTTCGCAAGAGGCCTGATCATCTAAGGGTATGTCGTCTAAGTCTAAGTCGATACCGTGGTTTTCTTTAATCAAGCGTAATGCCTCACCCATCACCGTCAGCGTACGAAGCCCTAAAAAGTCCATCTTCAATAGACCTAGTTCTTCAATATTATCTTTGTCATATTGCGTAACAAATCCATCTTCATTGGAGTTTTGTACCGGCACATACTCATCTAGGGGGGCCGCCGAAATTACAACACCCGCCGCATGAGTAGAGGAGTTACGAGCAATACCTTCCAGCCGTAAACAAAGGTCGAATAACTCTTTGACAGATTCATCTGTATCATATAAATCATTAAGTTCTTTTACCTCTAAGGCTTTTTTCAAAGTGATCCCTAATTCATTGGGAATCATCTTAGCTAATCGATTTACCTCTGGCAATGGCATATCTAGCACACGACCTACGTCACGGATAACGGCACGAGCCGCTTCGGTACCGAAGGTAATGATCTGCGCTACTCGCTCTTGTCCATATTTTTCTGTTACATAATCGATTACCTTATTGCGAGTTTCATAGCAAAAGTCGATATCGATATCGGGCATGCTTACACGCTCTGGGTTCAAGAATCGTTCAAAGAGCAAATCATATTTAATAGGATCTAACCCTGTAATCCCCAATAAGTAGGCTACCACTGACCCTGCCGCACTACCGCGACCTGGGCCTACTAGTACCCCATGTTCCCTGGCATATTTGACATAGTCCCACACGATAAGAAAATAATCTTCAAATCCCATACGACTAATAACACCTAGCTCATAATCTAGTCGTTCTCGTAATACTGGTGTTACTTCTGGGTAAAATTGAGGAATATAGGACTCGCAGACTTTACGCAAATAAGAATGCGCCGTTTCCCCTTCTGGTACATCAAATTTTGGCAAATGGTGCGCATCAAAATTAAACTCTACATGACAACGTTCCGCAATCTTCAACGTATTATCTAATGCTTCTGGAATATGCCCAAACAGTTCTTCCATTTCATCGCCGCTTTTCATGTAAAACTCATTACTGAAAAACTTCATGCGGTCTACATCATTCCGCCTTGCGCCCGTAGCGATACATACCTTAATATCATGAGCCTCCGCATCATCAGCATAGACATAGTGAAAGTCATTAGAACATACCAGCCCTACGCCATATTGATCTGCCATCTCTACTAGCACATCTTGGACTCTCAATTCCTTTGGATCACCATGGTTCTGAATTTCTAAAAAAAAGTTTTCTTTTCCATAGGTCTCTAAGTACCATTCCAAAGCACGATGGGCGCCTTCCATATTATCTTGCAAAATAAGCTGTGGAATCTCTCCAGCAATACAAGCGCTCAAAGCGATTATCCCCTTACTGTAGGTAGATAGCAACTCTCGGTCTGCACGAGGCTTGCGGTAGAACCCTTCTGTGGAAGACTTGGAGACGATTTTTACAATATTCTCGTATCCTTCCATAGTTTCCGCTAAGAGAATCAAATGCTTTAATCGTTCATAAGTTTTACCTTCAGGGCGGTCAAAACGACTCCCTTCGGTCACATATACTTCGCATCCTAAAATCGGTTTGATGCCTTGTGCCATAGCCTCTTTATAAAAATAAATGGCACCATACATATTCCCGTGGTCCGTCAACGCTAGGGCAGGCATATTGAGTTCTTTCGCACGACTCACCATTTGTGGCAATCGACTAATCCCATCAATGAGGCTATATTCACTATGACTATGCAGATGTACAAATGGTCTCATGGGCCCTCCTCAATAACGTAATACAGTATGTTTTCATTCCCTTTATTATATCATAGGTTAGGTGTTTCAGTGTACCGTGAAAGCATTTGTCGCTCCTAGATCAATGGATGCTCACAAAATAAAAAGGCCTATGTAATCTGCTTAACAAATTACATAGGCATGTATTATTTAATACACTTCACTTCTTGGTACATCGATGTTAGGCAACTGTACTTATTTATAATATGCACGCATCTCTGCTTTCACCTGTTGCCATTTCGGCAACACATTACTCATGACTTTATAAAAGCGTGACGAATGATTCGCCTCGATAAAGTGTGCAAATTCATGGACCATCACATAGTGTGCAAACTCCGTGGGCCCTAATAGCAATCGTGTGTTCATGGTAATCGTTTCTTTGAAAGGCATACAAGAGCCCCAACGGCTCGTCATGTACCGTAATCGTAACGTCGGCCTTGGAACCGTATACCCCGCTTGTTGAAATTCATCATGCACTTGTTGTGCTAACTTTTCCATAAAGTCCTGTCCTAGGGTCTTCCAAAAGTTAAGCCACATACGTTCTACTTTGCTAGTATCTATGGCCTCGTGATCACTTGGGTAGCGTACCAACAGTATGTCGTCTGCTACTGTTACTGCATAGGTAGAGCTGCTCACTCTCGATCGTTTTCTTTGTAATAGTCTGCCTTGTGCAGTTTTCCTTTTTAATGAGTTACCTACCAATAGAGAATCTGGCGGACTATCGCTTAATTGACTATCCTGTAAGGATGTTTCCAAATAGGCAGATACAGTATAAGGTTTTTCCTGTACCACTCGATACATCTGACCCATCACCATGATATCTGTATCTACGTCAGGTACCATAGGATGACCGCCCGTATCTTTTCTCCGTTGTAACGCTTTTTCTATGAAAGTTCGATGACGACAGATAAACTCCTCAATCAATCCTAAAGGGACACGAGGAGAAGCGGACACTCGAACTACGCCACTAGCAGTAACACGAAGATTCATGTTCTTCACTCGTTTTCTATGCAATTCGTATGCGATGCTACCATCTGGTAGTGTGCGAAGTTCTTTCATCCTGTCTCCTGTGTCTTCTATATCATCAACAGTATCTCTCTTAGATACCCTCTTTCATATACCTATTATAGACTTTCTAGTACATAAAATACAACAAAATAGAGAAAGCAATAGTTTCTTATCAAGGCATTTATTTTTTCATCCAAGAGATACAGTATTAGAAATTAACCAATATCTAAAAACAGAAAAATATTGCAAACTATATTTGACATCTTATTTTTTGTATGTTAGTATTTGAACATAAAAGTATATCGAAAAGCGAGAACCTGTGAGTGTGGTGATTCCCACCAGCGATGTATATATGGTACATCGAAAAGCGAGAAGCTATGAGAGCGGTGATTCCCACCGATGGTGTATATATGGTACACCAAGAAGCGAGAACCTGTGAGAGTGGTGATTCCCACCAGCGATATACTTATTTTTATCTACAATGCCGAGCTTTGTCTCGGCTTTTTTCATAGGAGAAATATGATGGGACGAGAAAGCATTTACAAGAAAGACAACCTCCAGAACAATAAAAAAGATAAATCTAAAGACTTCGGTAGATAAAAAACTCTTACTACAACAATTGAACTTCAACAAAATATCGTTACATCACAAAAAGTACAGAATTTGCCATCTGTGCTTTTATATATTTTATGAAAAAATCTGCTATATTTCTAGACAACAAAGAAAAAGCACAGGATTGCCGTCCTGTGCTTTTTTGTGTGTATCAATGTTAGATACTTCTTTGTTATTTTAGCCACTGCTATCGTATCATAATTACCTTGCAAACTCCAGCCTTGTTTCATGAGAGATAGAAGCTAAGTCTTTCAATGGAATTACTCCATATAGTGTATGTAATTATTTTCCAGCTTTTGCTGCTTTCGCACGAGCGGAACGATCCAAGATGGCTTTACGCATACGAATATTTTCTGGTGTTACTTCTACCAATTCGTCATCGTTAATCCACTCTAAGGCTTGCTCCAAGCTGAAGATACGTGGAGGTGTTAAACGAACTGCTTCATCAGAGGAGCTAGAGCGCATGTTTGTAACATGTTTCTTTTTATTAGGGTTTACGTCCATGTCATTTTCACGAGCATTTTCGCCGATAACTTGGCCTGTGTATACTGGCACGTTAGCACCTAAGAATAAAGTACCACGGTCTTGTACAGAGTTCAAACCATATGGTGTTGTTTCACCGTCTTCGAAAGCTACCAAAGCACCACGCGTACGGCCTGGGATATCCCCTTTGTATGGAGCATAACCATGGAATACATGGTTCATGATACCATTACCTTTTGTAGCTGTTAAGAATTGAGCACGGAAACCAATCAAGCCACGAGCAGGCACTACGAATTCCATACGTAAGTAACCAGCTAATTCAACCATGTTGATTAACTCCGCTTTACGAACGCCCAAGTTTTCCATAACAGCGCCCATAAACTCTTGTGGTACGTCGATTGTTAAATGCTCTAATGGTTCACATTTTTGACCATTGATATCTTTGAAAATTACACGAGGTTTGCCTACTTGTAATTCGTAACCTTCACGACGCATTGTTTCGATCAATACTGCCAAATGCAATTCGCCACGACCAGACACTTTGAAAGAATCTGGAGACTCTGTTTCTTCTACACGCATAGATACGTTAGTTTCTACTTCTTTAAACAAACGGTCACGTAAATGACGGCTTGTTACGTAGTCGCCTTCACGGCCTGCGAATGGAGAGTTGTTAACGGAGAACATCATAGATAATGTTGGCTCGTCGATGGAGATCGTTGGTAGTGCTTCTGGATTTTCAGCATCCGCCACTGTTTCACCGATATTGATGTCATCAATACCTACGAAAGCGATGATGTCACCCATGCCAGCTTCATCAGTTTCTGCACGATTCAAACCATTGTATGTGTACACACGACCGATTTTACCTTTACGAGTACTTTCACCATTCATCAACACAACTTGTTGATTTGGTTTCATACGACCACGAACGATACGGCCTACGGCAATTTTACCTACGAAATCATCATAGTCAAGTGTCGTTACCATGAATTGTAATGGACCATCGATATCGCCTTCTGGAGCTGGAATTTCTTTAATCAATACATCGAATAAAGCTGTCATATCTGTGGAATCATCTTCCATGGATGCTTTCGCAATACCATCACGAGCAGATGCATATACCACTGGGAAGTCCAATTGATCGTCGTCCGCTTCCAGTTCCATGAACAATTCTAATACTTCATCTTCTACTTCGTGAACACGTTGGTCAGGACGGTCAATTTTGTTGATAACCACGATTGGTTTCAAGCCTTGTTCCAACGCTTTGCGCAATACGTATTTAGTTTGTGGCATTGGACCTTCGAAAGAGTCAACCAATAACAACACGCCGTCAACCATGTTCAATACACGTTCTACTTCACCACCGAAGTCAGCATGGCCTGGTGTGTCCACGATGTTGATTTTTACATCGTTATGCATAACTGCTGTGTTTTTGGACAGAATTGTAATCCCTCTTTCACGCTCTAAGTCGTTAGAGTCCATTACACGTTCAGCAACTTTTTCATTCTCACGGAAAATATGGCTTTGTTTAAGCAATGCGTCTACCAATGTTGTTTTACCATGGTCAACGTGGGCGATAATTGCCACATTGCGAAGATTTTCACGAATCATTCTATACTCCTTTATCTACTTAAGTAGGGTCTTCCTAAGATTAGTACAAATCGTACTACGACAGTCTATTATATACTTTATTTTAAGATTTTACAAGGAAATAGCTATGCTTTCATGGCAATATCTCTATAGTAGTCAAACATTTGTGACAATAGATTACTTCACAATATGGCATCCCCAGCCACTATATTCCCCGTCAAACTCTTCTGCCAAATCCATAAGATACCAGACAATTTCATCGATATTTTCAAAAGCATCTTCCCTACCA
>ERZ773250.29-NODE-29-length-103635-cov-6.140626_pt1 | contig 103635 bp, 98 predicted proteins | sample MGYA00511258_ERZ773250 | MGnify/ENA primary metagenome ERZ773250 (study PRJEB29015, sample SAMEA2738164) | human oral metagenome | biome: human oral; feature: human-associated habitat; material: saliva | place: China | collected 2187 ... | reverse complement strand
GGTGGCTTCCCCGCCGCAAGCCCAGTTCGGGGGTTGGCCACACCCCACCATCCTGGCGGCCTGCCAGCTGCTGGGGGTGCAGGAGGTGTGGGCCGTGGGCGGCGCGCAGGCCGTGGCGCTGCTGGCCTACGGTGACGGCGCCCACCAGCTCGAACCCGTAGACATGATCACCGGACCCGGCAACATTTACGTCACCGCCGCCAAGCGCCTGTGCCGCAGCGTCGTGGGCATAGATTCCGAAGCAGGGCCCACCGAAATCGCCATTGTGGCTGATGACACCGCCAATCCCGTCAGCGTTGCCTATGACCTGATCAGCCAGGCCGAGCACGACGTTATGGCCGCCAGCGTGCTAATCACCCCCTCCGCGCAGCTCGCCGCTGACGTGGACCGCGAGGTGGAAGCGCGCTACGGCGTCACCCTCAACGCCGAGCGCGTGGCCCAGGCGCTGCGGGGCGAACAATCCGGGATCGTGCTGGTCGACGACCTTGATGCCGCCATCCGCGTCGCCGATGCCTACGCCGCCGAACATCTGGAAATCCACACCGAAAACGCCCGCGAGGTGGCCGAACGCATCACCAACGCCGGGGCCATTTTCGTGGGTGAGCATTCACCCGTGCCGCTGGGGGACTACTCCGCCGGGTCTAACCACGTGCTGCCGACCTCCGGGACGGCGCGTCACAGCTCGGGGCTATCCACCCACACCTTCCTAAAATCAGTGCACCTCATCGACTACGACGAGGCCGCACTGAAAGACATCGCCGACACCGTGGTGACACTTGCCGACGCCGAGCAGCTTCCCGCCCATGGCGAAGCCATCCGCGCCCGCTTTGAAAACCTCTGAATGGAAAACCGCCCATGACTGAATCCACTGCTTCTGAACCTATTGCGTCTGAACCGACTGCCCAGCCTTTAGCCGCCTCCACCACCCTGGCCGACCTGCCGTTGCGCGACGAACTCCGCAGCGAAGAAGCCTACGGCGCGCCCCAACTCGACGTGGACGTGCGCCTGAACACCAACGAAAACCCCTACGCGCCCTCCGAGGCGCTGGTGGCGGATCTGGTGGAGGAAATCGGCACGCAGGCCCGCACCCTCAACCGCTACCCAGAGCGCGACAACGTGGAACTACGCACCGCACTGGCCGAGTACATCACCTCGCAGACCGGCGTGTCGGTCACCCATGAGAACCTGTGGGCCGCCAACGGTTCCAACGAAGTACTCCAACAGCTCCTGCAAGCATTCGGCGGGCCGGGGCGCACCGCCCTGGGATTCCAGCCCAGCTATTCCATGCACCCCATCCTCTCCACGAGCACCCACACGCACTTTCTCAACTGCCCCCGCGTCGGGGAGAACTTTGACATCGACCTGGACGCGGCGCTGCGCACCATTGCTGAGGAACAACCCCACGTTATTTTCATCACCACTCCCAACAACCCCACCGGCGGCGTGACCAGCCTCGATGACATTCGCACCATTCTTGACGCCGCGCCGGGCATCGTGATCGTCGATGAAGCCTACGCCGAGTTTTCCGATTCCCCCTCGGCGGTGACGCTGCTGGAGGAGTACCCCGCCACCCTGGTGGTGTCCCGCACCATGAGCAAAGCCTTCGACTTCGCGGGCGGGCGCCTCGGGTACTTTGTGGCTGCCCCCGCGTTTGTGCAGGCAGTGATGCTGGTGCGCCTGCCGTATCATTTGTCCAAGCTGTCCCAGGCGGCGGCCATTGTGGCGCTGAGGCACAGTGAGGATACGCTGGCAACGGTGGCCAAGCTGGCGTCGGAACGCGACCGCGTGGTGGCTGGCCTTGAGAAGCTGGGCTACAGCATTGTGCCCACCGAGGCGAACTTTGTGTTCTTCGGTGATTTCTCCGACTCCGCCGCAGCGTGGCAGGCGTTTTTGGGGGAGGGGGTGCTCATCCGCGATGTGGGCGTGCCAGGGTACCTGCGTGCCACCGTCGGGCTGCCGGAGGAAAATGACGCGTTGTTAGCAGCAGCTGCTAAGGTAGCGCCCATCCACATGAAAAAGTAGAAAGGTAGGCCACCCGTGCCCGAGATAGAACGCAACGCCCGCGTTGGACGCGTGGAGCGCACCACCCGGGAATCCAGCATCACCGTGGGCATCAACCTGGACGGCACGGGGCGCACGGACATCAACACGGGGCTGCCGTTCTTCGACCACATGCTCACCGCCTTCGGCGCGCACGGCAGCTTCGACTTGTCTGTGCACGCCACCGGTGACATCAACATTGATGCGCACCACACCGTGGAGGACACGGGCATTGTGCTGGGGCAGGCGCTGGACCAGGCGCTGGGGGATAAGTCCGGCATTCGCCGTTTCGGGTCTTGCCAGCTGCCCATGGACGAAACACTATGCGAGGCCATTGTGGACGTCTCCGGCCGCCCCTACTTTGTGATCACCGGCGAACCCGAGCAGATGCTCACCACCGTCATCGGTGGGCACTACGCCACCGTGATCAACGAACACTTCTTTGAAACCCTAGCGCTGAACGCGCGCATTGCCCTGCACCTGCGATGCCACTACGGGCGCGACCCGCACCACATCACCGAGGCGGAATATAAGGCCGTGGCCCGTGCGCTGCGGGAAGCCACCGAATCTGACCCCCGAGTCCAGGGTGTGCCCTCCACGAAAGGCAGCCTGTAGATGACGTGGCTGGTGTACCTGCTGTTTGCCGTCGCGGGGCTGCTGGTGGGTGGCGCGTGGTCGGCGTATCAGGCGGAAAACCGCGCCATGACCTACATCGCTGCCATCGGCGCGGCCATCGCCTTCACCGCTGCGGTGCTGTGGATGATAGGTGAAATGTCCTGAAAACCCCAGGTTTTATAGCCACCCTGGTGGCGGTGGCTGCGGCGTTTCTGAGCTGGGCTGTGCTCCTGCCGGTGGTACCGCTGGGCGTGCTCACCAGCGGGGGCTCCGACGCCCTCGCCGGTGCCACCACCGCCATCTTCATGGGCTGCTCCGTGCTCACCCAATGGAACACACCCCGCGCCCTGCGCCGCTTCGGCTACACACCCGTGATGGTCTTCGCCGCCATTATGCTGGGCGTTCCCGCGCTGGGGCACATCACGCTTGACGACGCCCCGTTCGTGCTTGCCCTCTCCGCCTTCCGGGGCATTGGATTCGGTGCTTTGACCGTCGCCGAATCCGCGCTTGTCGCCGAACTGGTGCCCAAACGCTTTTTGGGCCGGGCGTCCGGGCTGTTGGGGTTGGCCATCGGGTTAGCGCAACTTGTTGGCCTGCCGCTGGGAGTGTGGTTGGCCACGAAATACTCTTTCACTTCTGTGTATGTCCTCGGTGCCGTGGTGGGGCTGCTCGCCGCGGTCGCGTGCATTTTCATTCCCTGGATCGTGGCCGAAGGCGGGGGTAGTGGCAGTGATGACTCTATTCCGTGGCGTGCCGTGGTGGTGCCCTGCGTAGGAATCACCACCGTGGCCATGGGATTCGGTGCGGTCTCGTCCTTCCTACCCGCGGCGTCTTCTTCCGGCATGGTTGCCGGGCTGATTCTTGCCGTGGTGGGTGGTGCGCAAATGATTGCGCGTTACCTGGCGGGTGTGATTGCCGACCGCGTGGGTGGTCCTGGTCTGCTTCTCATTCCGTCGCTGGCCTGCGGCGTTGCGGGGCTGGTGGTTGTGTCGTTGGCACTGCTGCTCGGGTGGCCAGCCTGGGTGCTGCTGGTGGGCGCGCTGGTATTTGGCAGCGGATTCGGGGCCATTCAAAACGAAACCCTGCTGCTCCTGTTCGGCTCACTCCCGCGTACCAGGCTCTCCGACGGCAGTGCCATCTGGAACATGGCCTTTGATGGTGGCACCGGGGTAGGGTCTCTTATTCTGGGCGTGGTAGCTGTGAGGGTGACCTATCCAGAGACTTTTGTTGTTGCCACTTTTTTGGTTGCAATAGGGCTTGGCATTGTGTGGGCTAGAGTGTTCCCCAGAATTGATCTTCGCCAGGTTGGTCCTCCGAGAAAAGCCTGATGGCGGTGATCTTTCCGTTCGTGACGGTCAGGAGGTCAATGCCCGTCATGTCCATTGTTAGCGTGCCTTGTGGGGTGCTTTGACGTTGGCCCTGGAAACGCACAGGAACTGCAACATCGTCGCCGTTGCGCATCGTCGGGCCAGTCACGGTGAGAGTGAACGTACCCTCGCTCACCTCCATCATGCCGCCAATCAGTTGGGCGATGGCTGCGATGCCTTCGTGTGCACCGGAGAAACGGTTATTGCTAGGCTGGTGCCAAACCACGTTCGGGTCGAGGAGTGCTGCTACCGTCTCCATATCGCCGTGTGAGACTGCAGCGAAATAGTGTTGCGCAACCGCAATCGGATCATGAATAGTCATAGGCATCATTTTCACAACCCCACCTGCGGTTACGTCAACGTAACAACTGGGAAAAGGTAACTGAAATCACCGAATTGTGCTTGACCGAATTGTGCTTGGAGGAAGCAGTGGCACGCAACTGGGACGTACTCAAACAAACCTGCCCATCACGCACGGCACTCACCAAAATCACCAGTACGTGGACCGCGTTGACTCTGCTTGCGCTGGGGGAAAAGCGGCAGCGGTTCAGCGACCTTCAGGCTGCTGTTGGCGGGATCAGCAGGAAAACACTCAGCGATACACTCCGACACTTAGAACGCGACGGCATTGTTACCCGCCACGAGATGAGCACCATGCCCCGACGTGTGGACTACGAACTCACCCCGCTCGGACGTACGCTTTTGGAACCCCTCACTGTGCTCATTCGATGGACCGAAACACACTTTGATGACATACTCGCAGCCCGCGCCCACTACGATGAGCAGGCTGCGGGTACAGCCTAAATACCAAACAGCGCTAAACCAACCACCAGGATAATCAGCCAGGAGAAAATGGTGAGGATAGAGGCAATCCCTAGGAAGACGCTGCGCTTCGTCCACGCGACATAAAGTCCGAATATCACTGCTGCGGGGGAGAACAAGCAATATGCCCATGCAACCCATGTGGGGATCCTATCGCCTATGAATGGCGTACACACCCACACCACGACTATGAGAATCCAGGCAGTGACTGTTTTCCAGTTCCGCCGGTCAACCATGTCAGCCATGGGGCAACCCTCCTTTTTCCTGCCTTCCTGCTGCAAGTCTGGTTGCTGTATGGTGTTACTTTTATTTTAACACTCATAGGCTGGGGGAACTTACCAGTACCAGTGCCGGAAAGTGGGGAGGTGCGTGGGACTGGAAACCTTCTTTGTAGATTTCGCCGACTTCAATGAGCTGTTGCGTGGTGGTCGCAGTGAGGGCTTTTCTGCATCAAACTGATGAGTGCTGTAACGCTTTTGTGTGATAGTGACTGTTTGAGGGGACGGGCATTTCTGGATATAGGCTGACTGCAATCTTGTATGTTATTTCTCTGGTGATTCACTGTTTTAACTGTTCAGGCGCTTCTGAATTTAATTAGTGACACATCATCAATCTGGTGGTAGGTTGACTTCTATCAGAAGGTTAGAAGCCGACCAAGAGGAGGAATTATGAAGCTTCAACGCCGTCTTGCAGTGGTTGCAATGACCAGCATGCTTGCGAGTGGTCTCGCTATTCCCGCAGTTCACGCGGCTGACCAAAAGCCGCAAGCAAACAATCAAGTGACGACATCCAGCGAAGGCATCGTGGATGGCGTCAAGGATTCCATCGCTACGTTATTCCTTTTTAGGCTGTTTGGCCCATCTGTGTCATCGTGCATTGCGAATAATGACGCTTCGTGTGAATTTATCTAACGACATTTAACCAGAAAAGTGGGGTCCGTGATTACGCGGGCCCCACTTTTATTTTATCAGTCGTCGGGCGAGCAAATTGCCTAACAGGAAGGAATGTCCCTCTCGCGGCAATTGATTTGTAGCCGCTATATCGCGGTACTTGGTTTCTGACTACCCGCGACTGGGCGGGGGCTGAAAGCGGAGTTTGGTTTCCATCCGCTATATCGCGGTACTTGGTTTCTGACCAAAGCACCAATTGGACTTATTGAGTCCATTACGCCAGTTTCCATCCGCTATAACGCGGTACTTGGTATCTGACGAGTATATTGTAGACGGGTACAAATCTGAGTCCGAGCGGTTTCCATCCGCTATAACGCGGTACTTGGTATCTGACAAATTGGCACTCAGAACCTCCAAATCCAGGAGCTCCTGTTTCCATCCGCTATAACGCGGTACTTGGTATCTGACGAGGCATTGGAAAAGTTCGATAGGGGAGAGGGACTGGTTTCCATCCGCTATAACGCGGTACTTGGTATCTGACTGATTGGAGCAAGCCCCTAGTCGCTCTAGTTGTAGTCGTTTCCATCCGCTATAACGCGGTACTTGGTATCTGACCTTGCTGAGCGCCGCCTGGATGATGGCAGGGGTAGTCGTTTCCATCCGCTATATCGCGGTACTTGGTATCTGACCCTACCAGAAAAACACCCCCTCTGACCAGCGGCGGAGGAAACGGTTTACACACCCCCCGTCGAATAGATCACATTCCCACATTTGCTTCCTTAAATCACGATAAAAACACCAGGTCAAACCGCTACACACCAAACGCCGGTATCGAGTTTTCTCAAGCCGGTTTTGCACCCCCACACGTTAACCCCGTTCAAAAGTGGGCTTGAACAGGGAAGATGGGGGACGTGTCATCATGGTTACCATCACCGTAACATGATTAAACGGTGTAAATGGGGAGCAACGCCCTCTTTTGTTGCGTGTGGAATGGCGCGTTGCTGTTGTTTGCTGTCATTTTTCCATTTCGGGATGTTGATGTGCGTCAACTTCTGGGGTTGCTTCAAGAATTTGGGCTAAGGTATTGATGTCGTCATTGTTGGCGGCTACGGGAAAAATCCAGTGAAAGTCGATTTTCTCCGTTGTTACATCGATTTTTGTTCGCGAATTATCGTTGTCGGCCGGGGTAAAACGAATGTGACGAACTTCTGAACGGGGGACTTCGCCTTTGATTGTGCCGTGATTGCGGAAGTCGTGCGGATTGGCGGTGATGATGCGGGCGTCGGTAACCGCGATGAACGATGCACTTACTGCTTTAGAGACGGTGCCGATTTTCTTTTCCAGTCTCAGTAAGTTCCATGATGCGTCCATTTTTAGATCGAAAGCAGTAGAAACCATGGTCAGAGGATTGTTTGAGTCCATCTGGTGTGGGAATGCGATAGCTAGTAGATGCTCGTCGTCGTTGAGGAGCCAGCGCAGAATACGCACGTATACCTCAGTGTCATAGCCTTCGGGTGCGATGGAGGTGATTGTGCTAGCGCTATCTAGCTTGTTTCTGATCGGATTGAGGGCATCAGCCAGCGGTTCAATGGCTTCGAGCAGTTGTGCGCTGGTAAGTTGGCTTTGTTTACTGCGTCGCTGTGGAAAGAGGGGAAGTGTCCTACGGCCGGGAAGCTCAGCGATGAGACGTAATCGGCGGGTAAGTACGGTGATCAGGGCTGTTGCTGCGTTGCGACACACCTTTACCTCGTCGCTTGTGTCGTTGATGATGATGTTGAAAAGCTTGGCTTCATCAGGGTCGCTGGTTCCGTTGACTCGTGCCCTGTAAGCGTGCAGAACCTGGAACTGGGTGTGTATTTAGCTGGCTCGGGTTTTATATGTCACCTGGTTCGGGGCGTACGGCTCACGGGATCCACGAGAGACGGTGCTGAATCTGGCGACCCTGTGTAGGTATGTCGGCAACTCGATCTGGTCGTTTGGTCCTGATGCACTCGAAGCATGCCCGGGCGTAGCGCAAACCCTCGCGATGATGTGTCATTGTGACGATATTGTTATGGGTGACACAGAGGGTTCATTATGACGTGTTTTCACAGCTGCGAGTATGGTGGATATGGATGGCAACATCTATTTTGCATCAGGGCCTAAGCATAACCTGGACCCGTCGCGTTATCCTGGACTGAATACTGTCAGCTTGGGTGACCTTCACGTGGTTAAAATCCTTCGCCGCATGAGCTTTTGCCGTTTCATTCTGAACAGAGGTTGCTGGACCATGCAAACGCACACAACATTGATGCAGAAGCGATCTACGCCTAATTGCACCTACATTGAAGCCCGCTCAAATAGATGGCAATTGAGCAAGGTGAAGGAGGCGGTAAATGGCATCTATAAAGGTTTTAAAGCGTGCGACCTTTCCTTGTCCAGCAGTGGTCTAAAGTCTTTTTTAATAATAAAATTGTACTTATCGGAAGAAGTGGCGAAAATCTTGAAAGAAAGCAAAAGCATAAAAGAGAAAATATTTGAATTTATAAAATTGACAATGCGATAAAATTTCACTTATAGAGGTATGGGTGTGAGAAGAATAGAATATTATGGCTACGAGGTGCGTGTACCTCTTGAACAAAGTCTGATTCCATTTGATCGAATCGTAAAATATGTGAAAAATAATCCTGGAACTAGATGTTTTATAGCCGCAAACCACTGCGCGAAAGAAGACATTGACACGTGGATTAAAGACGACAAAGCAAACGTATACTGGTGGGAAAATCTAGCTAAATTAGCCACCATTGAAGACATAGACCCCGAGACTCTAGATTCTTATGATGTAGTTGAATTGTTGTCTCTCGCTGCTTCGTCAAAGAGGCTTAGTTTTGCTGCGCTTATAGAAGTTTTGCTTCCTGTTGATGCTGAAAAGTTATGCTCATTGTACTATCCAACAAGCAGTCACCCAACCGGGGAATTGTTGGTGACATGTGATCAAGACGCCAAGCCAGGATTTATTGAAAATTTTAGAGCGGCGGTTGATGGTAGTGCGCATGATGTTGATGTGCGATCAGATGCCATTTCAAAGTATCTTGAGGATATATTTAGCGGATGGGCAAAATTTACATACACAGCAAGTCTCGAAAGTAGCTTGAACGCTGATGAGAGATGGGAAACGGTTCTAATACCAACATATAGTAATATAGATAGTTCCTTTATTGACTGGGGAGAATTACTGAGTTCAAGTCATACAGAACTTTAGCTGTGATGCCCGCCGTCACTCTGATATCTGAGCCTCTTCCACATGATTGCCTATTTCGCGTCAGGCATCGCGCATAATTTGAATCCAGCGGATTACCCTAGCCTGGATAGCGTTACTTTGGGTGGCCGATCGAGTTGAAGGGACTTGAGTGGCGTGAATTCTTGTATCTTCATGCTGAGCAGAAGTTGCTAGATTATGTGGAATAAAAAAATTGATGTGGCAGTGATCTATACATATTTTCTTGCCTGCCCAGAAGGAGTAGTAAATAACAAATATGCACGATTAGTTCAATGAGGGGTAACAAATATTCGCGAGACATGTGGTCGCGTCATGAACGAAAGCGGCCTTTTCCGCACAAAGGATTCGCATTTGTATGTGGCTGATGAAGTGAGAAAAATACTGACCCACAATACAAACCTTGTCCAGAAAGCGGCTAAATTTATCGGTTGAGGATTAGAATAAGAAAGGATTATCCATGGTTGCACAAGGATCTGATGATAAATTCATCTACTGCGACTGCGAGATTGATGCCACGGGCGAGCCTGAAACAGTCCCGTTTGATCGTCTTATTCAGTATGTGAATGACCATCCAGGAACTCAGTTTTTCATTTTTGCTGATCAATGCGCGAAAGATGATGTTGATGCTTGGTTTACCAATGAATATGTCGTAGTGCATTGGTGGAAAGATATGACTCCAACACCAGGTACAGATCTTCTTTCTGTACTGGTTGAGTCTTTCAATCCAAGAAAACCGAATTTTGGAGGAATACTTGAGGTGTCATCATTAATATCTAGCGAAGAACTATATTCATTATATGCTCTTGACGATGGCAAGATGGCAGGTCAGATCATTATTGCCCAAACTTCAAGGTTGCCTGACAATGTTGGTGATTACTATGAAATTATCTTTAGGCGAGATCTTGAGGAAAAAGATATCCAACCTTATATTAGTTCTGTGTTTAATGGTTGGGCAATTTTGGGTTATTCGCAAGAGTTTGATGAGGAACTGGACCCACCACGTCGCCTTGATTCTGTACTTAATCTATTCCGATAGTGATTTAGACGATTCCTTTATTGATTGGGGAGAAATTATAAGCACAGGTACTATCGAGTTTTAGCTTTTTTACAAATAAGTTGCTTTGCTTTTTCCGTCGGAACATAGGTCAGGGTTCTCCTTAGCTCATAATTTTTAGGTAACTACATATTTTGTGTACGTAGAAAATTTCTAACTAACTGTGAATCTTATGACCCCATATCACTGCTACCATCTGCTTTAATTATCGTAATTGTTGCTGTGATCAAGACGAGTCAAGGAAGTGAAAGGTTAGGCGCTATTGCTGAGGTGAGGAGGTTTGGTGGGTGTTGATAAGCGTTACGGTGTCAACATCAACCAAGGGTCGTAACTTTTGGCTGCTGCTGACGGTCTTGCTGGTGGTGTGTAGCTGGTCGCAACAGCAGATCTACGCGGTGCTCTACGCTTCGGCGCCTGATTTGGCTGGTACTCCGCATGACCCTATTGACCTGGACGACGGTAGTATGACGGGTGGGTGTATAGCTCGTCGTATCCAATGGGTGTGGCACTGCAGTTTGCGACACCAAGCGGGTATGTCAATAGTAATCCGCTGTTGTGAGTTGACCCGCACGCACTCAAAGTATGCCCCAACTATCTCAGTCTCATTTCGGAGGTGATTGGTGAAGCGGGCATGATGTGTACTTCGTCTCGGGTGCTAGGCATAACTTGCATTCAACGGATTATCCTGGGCTGAATATTGTCAGCTTAGGTAGTCCGGCGGAGTGGAAGAGGCTTGATTGGCATGAGCGTTTGTATCGTCATGCTGGGTAGAAGTTGTCTGATGTACAAAACGATAGTGTGGAGGACGGTATAGTGCATGCTTACAATTTATGTGATCGGATCATGAACAAGTGACGGACGAGATAAAAACTCTCACTGGTGATAAAAACCTTATTCAGAAAGCAGCTAGATTTATCACTCGAGGATTGAGATAAGAAAGGGTATTTCGATGGCCTCGCAAGAATCCGATGGTAGGTTCATATACTATTTTTATGAGGTGGATGCGATGGGGGAGCCTGAGGTTGTGCCGTTTGAACGTCTTGTTCAGTATGTGAACGATCATCCAGAAACCCAGTTCTTTATTTTTGCAAAGCGTTGTACTAAAGAGGATGTTGATGCATGGTTTAATAACGAGCATGTCACGGTGCATTGGTGGAAGGATATGACACCGACGCCAGGAACAGACCCACTTTCCATATTTGTTCAGTCTGTTGATCCGGTAAAACCTAATTTCGGAGGAATACTTGAGGTATCGTCGTCTATATCCCCTGAAGAGCTGCATTCCCTGTACACTTTCGCAGATGGACGTCCATCTGGAAATCTGATGATTGCGCGAAACTCTGATCTTCCGAAAAAAGCCATTGAACTCTATGAAGAGACTTTTAAATCTGATCTAAAACTGGAAAAGCACAAAGTCTTCCGCAGAGAATTATTTAATGGTTGGGCTTTGGCGGATTTTGATAACGATAATGAAGGTGAGATGGCTCCGCCAGAGCGCTCTGAATATTTACTTTTCTATTCTGGCAGCGATTTAGATGATTCTTTTATTGATTGGGGAGAAATTATAGGTAAGTATATTGTCAAATTTTAGCATCACTGAGGGTTATTCAGGGTTTATTGAAGAATGGCAACTTTCTCTTTTGGCATTCTGTAATCGGTATGTACAATACGCTATGTCTTCTCGCTCGCGATTGCTTGTTCCACCACACAACGAACCTGGCCAATCCTACGGTTACACCATATCTGCCAGTACTCCAACTGCTTTTTGTCAGATTATTTTTGCCTGGCATGCCACACCCTGCCCCCACGAGTCTTTATTGGCAGTCAGATGCTTTGGATCCAAGGCATCCAGCACCCGCCCCGCTTCGTGTAAAGCCGTCAGATCGTACACACGGCCGATATGCGGCTTAAAGATGACGACAATGTTGCCGCTTCGATCGGTGATGATCCATACGTTGTGCCCGGTGGCTTTATGTTTTCTTATGCTGAGTTCTGGCCTGTCAGCCCAAAACAGCAAGCTACGAACGTCCCGTTGATCACGCCGTGGAGTCGAGGATGAAGGATGAAGGTCTTCCGGTACCGGTGGCGTTGCGAGTGCGTGGTTGAGGGCGTTGATGAGAGTGCATATGGTCTTATTGGGGGTGCTATTACCGGCGACGAAAAGTGGGCTGGGATCTTTCCCTAGCAGCTGAATAACCCTCATCGGTGAAACACCGATGCATCACGAGTCACTTAAAGCGCATAGTGAATATGTTGAGAAACTTGGTGATGTAAATCGTCCAGATAGTCAGTATACTTTTTTGATAGTCAACGCTATGCTGTTGAGTTTGATAGAATGTCATCCAGCCGTGGATTGAATCATAAAAATCATGCAGAGACTATTTATTCAAGTTTAGTTGTTGTGCTTGTGTGGATGGGATAGTGGAAATGAATGTTACAGTAGGTAACCAGGCTATCGTTTTTAGAGGGGTGAAGCGGACTGCAGCCCAGATGTTGGAAAAAATGTATGAAGGGCTTGTTGTTGACCTGGTCAAAACTGACTCATTGGATGTTGTGTTCAATAATGGTCAACGCTCGTGGATAGTACAAGAGCAGAATGGTTGGTGTGTGATTGAAGAGCTTTCGGCGGACAGCTTCATACTTTATGATTTGCTTAGTGTGTCTGGGGATTTGCTCGATAGTGTTGCCTATGTTTTTTATGTAAGGCAAGAAAATGATATAAAGTTTCGGAGCGGCGCTGCTTATATAGGTTGTTATTTTGGGGTCTATAATCTGGCTGATGGGAAGCTTGAATTTATGCAAAAAGGGCTTTCTATAGATAAGTGGGAATGGAGTAAGAGTTCAAACAGTTCCCAACTTCCAATTTCTGAGTCAATGCTCAATTATGAGGGTCTGGAAAACTTTATAGAGATGGAGGGCATTCCTATCTCATTTGGGGGCATGGAAAAATTGAATCCAGACCTGTATGTTGCGAAAGTTCCTGAAAAGAGTGATGAAGAATGGGCTGCTTTCTTTGAGGGTCTTTACAAAGGGGACTAGGATAACTTTGCAGTGCTGTAGCACCATGCTTCTACCTTTTGTGGGGTGGAAGAATCCGATAGATCTCACAACAAGTGGATAGCTCTCTACCGGGATTGTTTGAGAGGGCTTGTTGTAATGGCAGCTCTCGTGCATGCTCACACTCACCCCACCTAGATTCGAGCCCCTAAACCTACCGCCAACGGCGAGTGCCGGGGCGTCGTTACGCAGGCGCTAGACTTCGCACTATGGCTAAAACAGTGGCGCTTCTTGATTACGGCTCTGGCAACCTTCGTTCAGCGCAGCGCGCGGTGGAACGCGTGGGGGCTGAGGTCACGGTGGCCAGTGATCCTCAGACGGTTCTCGCCGCCGATGGCCTGCTTGTTCCCGGCGTGGGGGCGTTTGCGGCGTGTATGAATGGGCTGCGCGCTGTGAATGGTCCGCGCCTGATCGGGGAGCGTCTGGCTGGTGGTCGGCCCGTCATGGGGATTTGCGTGGGCATGCAGGTGTTGTTTGAGCACGGCGTGGAGCACGGCATTGATGCGCAGGGCTGTGGAGAATGGCCGGGCGTGGTGGAGCGTCTGCACGCGTCGGTGCTGCCGCACATGGGGTGGAATACGGTGGAGGCCCCGGAAAATTCGCAGATGTTCGCGGGATTCAGCAGTACTGATCGCTTCTATTTTGTGCATTCCTACGGCGTGCGGGATTGGGTGTTTGAGGGGGACGATCTGACCACGCCACCGCTGGTCACGTGGGCGCAGCATGATGGGGACCGGTTCGTGGCGGCCGTGGAGAACGGCCCGTTGTGGGCCACGCAGTTTCACCCGGAAAAGTCGGGGGAGATGGGGTTGAAGCTGCTGGAGAACTGGGTGGGGTCGCTGTAGCCCCTAAACAGTCTCAGTTACAGCTGCCCTCTAAAAACCTAATCCCCACCCAGCCCCCACTTGAACAGCGTTTTTATCGATCACAATGTGAACCACACTATTGGGTGACCCTCAGCGCTGCGGTTCACCGACCAGCTAGACTTGCCCCTATGAGTCTCACACTTCTTCCCGCTGTTGATGTCGTTGATGGTAAGGCTGTGCGGTTGCACCAAGGCGCGGCGGGGAGTGAGAAAGTGTACGGAACTCCCCTTGAAGCCGCGTTGAATTGGCAGGAGCAGGGGGCGCAGTGGCTGCATTTCGTGGATCTGGATGCAGCGTTTAATCGGGGTTCTAACTACCAGCTCATGGCCGAGGTGGTGGGCGCACTGGATATTAACGTGGAGCTCACCGGCGGCATTCGCGATGATGCTTCCCTGGAGCGCGCACTGGCCACGGGCGCGCGGCGCGTGAATATCGGCACCGCGGCGTTGGAGAATCCCGACTGGTGCAGGCGCGCAATTGAACGCTTCGGCGACCGCATCGCGGTTGGTTTGGATGTGCGCGAAGAAAACGGGGAGTGGCGCGCCAAAGGCAACGGCTGGGTGTCCGACGGCGGGGATTTGTGGGAAATCCTAGAGCGCTTGGATGCGCAGGGATGTTCACGTTTCGTGGTCACGGATGTGTCTAAGGACGGCACGTTGGATGGCCCGAATATTGACTTGCTGCGGGAGGTGGCGGCGGCGACGGATGCGCCGATTGTGGCATCGGGCGGCGTCGCTAAGCTGCAGGATGTGGTGGATATTGCGCAGTTTGTGGAGGAGGGGATTGATTCGGTGATTATCGGTAAGGCTCTGTACGAGGGCAGGTTCACCCTGGCTGAGGCATTGAAGGCTGTGGATTCTGTAGAAGTGATGAAGCCTCGGTGACCGACATGTGGACCAGGGAGCTGCTGGCCGTCGCCGAGGCGGTGGTGGGTGACGCGGAGCGGGTGTTTCGGTCAAGCATTGGCGCGGAGCCGATGATTACTAAGGGCGCGGGGGATTTCGCCACGGAAACCGACATGAAGATTGAGCAGCGCGTCCGTGAGACCCTGGCAGAAAGAACGGGCCTGCCGGTGTTCGGAGAAGAAGGCGGCGGCAGCCTGGACGAAGACACAGTGTGGGTGGTGGACCCGGTGGATGGGACGTCGAATTTTTCGGCGGGCAACCCCATGTGTTCCACCATTGTGAGCCTGCTGCACTACGGCACGCCGGTGGTGGGAGTGATTTCCCTTCCCATGTTGGGTAAACGGCTCACGGCGGTGCATGGTTCGCCGCTGTACGTCAATGGCGTGGCGCAAAAAACCCTGGAGGAGTCGTCGCCGCTGGTGGCGCAGGTGGGATTCGGTTCGATTGTGTCGGCAGTGGATTCTCGGTTCCCCACAATGCGTAGGCAGGCGCTCATGCGCATGCTGGCGGACCTGTATCCGCGGCTGCGGGTGACGGGGTCGGTGGGCGTGGACTTGGCCTTTACCGCCCTGGGCACGTTCGGTGGATCGATTAGCTTCAGCCCGCACGTGTGGGACAACGCCGCCGGGGTGCTGTTGGTGCGTTCGGCGGGTGGCGTGGTCACCGACCTGGACGGCAACACCTGGGGCCCGCGCTCGCACGGCGTGATCGCGGGCACCCCGCTGGTGCACCACGCCCTGATGAGTACGATTGAACAGTCTGGTTAAGCCTTTCTATGTAAGGAGCGCTGTCTCGTGAGCGTTGCGGTGCGCATCATCCCCTGCCTGGACGTGGACAACGGCCGCGTGGTCAAGGGAGTCAATTTCCAAAACCTGCGCGACGCAGGCGACCCGGTGGAACTCGCCGCGCGTTACGACGCCGAGGGGGCCGACGAACTCACCTTCCTCGACGTCTCCGCCTCCAAGGCCGGGCGTGGCACCATGCTGGACGTGGTGCGCCGCACCGCCGAGCAAGTGTTCATTCCCCTCACCGTCGGCGGCGGGGTGCGCAGTGTGGAGGACGTGGACCAGCTGCTGCGCGCCGGGGCGGACAAAGTGAGCGTGAACACCTCCGCCATTGCCCGACCCGAACTGCTGCGGGAACTCAGCGAACGCTTCGGCGCGCAGTGCATTGTGCTGAGTGTCGACGCCCGCCGCGCCACCGGACCCGACGCCGATACCATGCCCAGCGGCTTCGAGGTGACCACCCACGGTGGTTCCCGCTCCGCAGGCATCGACGCCATCGAGTGGGCCCGCACCGGCGAGGAACTGGGCGTGGGGGAGATCCTGCTGAACTCCATGGACGGCGACGGCACGAAAGAAGGCTTCGACCTGGAACTGATTCGTAAAGTCCGGGAGGCCGTGCACCTGCCCATCATTGCCTCCGGGGGCGCAGGCGCAGTGGAGCATTTCCCGCCCGCCGTGGCTGCGGGTGCCGACGCCGCCCTCGCGGCCACCATCTTCCACTTCGGGGAAGTAGCCATCACCGACTGCAAACACGCTATCGCCGACGCAGGATACGAGGTCCGACTATGAGCTCACAGACGCCTGACGATCCCAGTACCTACGAGCTTGACCCGACGATCGCGCAGCGCCTGCGCTTCAATGACGCTGGTCTCATACCAGTCATTGTCCAAGCTGCGGGCACCAAAGAAGTGCTCATGATGGCATGGATGGACCAGCATGCCCTGGCCTACAGCCTGGCAACGAGACGCGGCACCTATTTTTCCCGCTCCCGCAACGAATACTGGATTAAGGGCCTGACCAGCGGTCATGTGCAGGAGGTGGTAAGTATTCGCGCGGATTGCGATGGGGATACCCTGCTGATGGAGGTGCACCAAACCGGCGCGGCCTGCCACACTGGGACGCGCACGTGCTTCGACGCGGACCTGTTGGGGTGATGTTATGACCAAAAAACGAATTTCATTCATGGCAAAAGCTTTTGTTGCCGTAGGGGCGGGGGTGCTGTGGGTGTCGTCCCGACTGACCTGGATCAACGTCACAGCCAGTGATGATAAATCTGGGGAAAGCACCCAACCCCTCGTGGGAGCCACATGGTCCACCGAGATCATGGCGCTCAGCCTCCTGTTGCTGGCGGGGTTTGTGGCATCGCTGGTGCTGCGGAAAACGGGGCGTCGTGTGGTGGGAATCGTGTGCGCGGTGGCCGCGGCAGCTGCCAGCTGGGCACCACTGGGGTTGCTTGCCGGGGAACCCGACCCGGCGCGGGCGAAAAGCCTGCTCACGTCGGGTGTGGCCACCCAGAATTCCTCCGCGCCCACCACCCTGTCGGACTGGGCACAGGTGACTGACCTGCACGTGAACGCCCTTGGGCCGTCGTTGGCGTTGCTGGGCTGCGCTGTGGCGCTGGTGGGCGGCATTGTGGTGGCCATGCGCCCAGGTGAAGATACGCCCAAGCGCAACCAGTATGAGACGAAGGCAGCGCGCCGGGAGAAACTGGAGGAGGACTTGGCGGATGCCCCCGAATCGGGGCGGGTGATGTGGGATGCGTTGGATGAGGGGATTGATCCGACGGACATGACGGGTGGGGCGGGGTAGCGCCTCCGAGGACACCTCCACAAGCTGATAGCAAATTAGATAATAATCTGTGATTTCAGCGGCTTGATTTTATGAATGGCGGGTGTGGCCTATAGCCTGGAACGTATTAGCACGACGTTGTTAAATGCGGCCAAGGTCGCCTAAGCCCAATGCGTAAAGGGGTGAGATGTTCCATGACCACAGTTTTTGACCAGTTCCTGGCCGGAGTGCGGGCAGACATCAACGCCCGTGAGGCGCGGTTGTCCTTCCAGGACATAAAGGCGTTGTCCGCCTCTGTGCCGCCGCCGCGTGACGCCTTGGGTGTGCTGCTGCAACGTGGTTGTGGGGTGATCGCGGAGATTAAGCGTGCTACACCCGCGAAGGGCACTATTGCATGGTTTGATTCACCTAAGGATGTGGCCGTGCAGTTTGAGGCGGGGGGCGCGCAGGTCATCAGTTGCCATACGGGGCGTCATGGTTATGGCGGATCGTTCCAGGATTTGGATGTGGTCAAATCGGCGGTGGGGGTGCCGGTGATGTGTAAGGACTTGATTATTGACCCGTACCAGGTGCACGAGGCCCGATATTTCGGGGCGGACATGGTGGCGTTGGTGGCCTCGGTGCTGGACCAGTCTCGGTTGGAATCGTTGTTGGACCGTGTGGAGTCGTTGGGCATGACGGCGCTGGTGGAGGTGCACACCACTGAGGACGCCACCCGCGCGATCAGCGCTGGGGCTCGCGTGGTGGGGATTAACGCCCGCAATGCGCACACGATGACGGTGGATCGTGACACGTTTTCAGAGATTGCCCCCGGGTTGCCGTCGGGGACTGTTCGGGTTGCTATGTCGGGGGTGCGTACGGTGGCAGATTTGATGAGGTACGCGGGGGCGGGGGCAGATGCGGTGATTGTGGGGGAGGAGCTTGTTACGGCTGCGAACCCCAGGGAGGCGTGCCGTAAACTTGTGGCCGCTGGGCAGCATCCGGCTTGCCCTTCTATGAACTAGTTCCAGAAAAGGCATATCTGCTGTGATTGTGGAAAATCTGAGCCTCATTCCGTCACCCCCGCAAGGTGTGTGGTACCTCGGCCCGATTCCGATCCGCGCCTACGCGCTGTGCATCATCACTGGCATTATCGCGGCGGTGTGGTTGTCGCGGCGTCGATACGTGGCGCGGGGCGGCGACCCTGAAGTGGTGATGGATGCGACGCTGGTGCTGGTTCCGGCTGGCATTATCGGCGGGCGGCTCTACCACGTGATCACCGACAGCGACCAGTATTTTTGCTCCGACTGCAACCCCATGCAGGTGTTCAACATCGCCAGCGGTGGTTTGGGCATTTGGGGCGCGGTGACGCTGGGCACCCTGGCCGTGGCGGTGATGATGCGGGTGAAAAAGCTGCCGTTCGCCCCGCTTGCCGACGCCGCAGCTCCCGGAATCATTCTCGCGCAGGCCATCGGCAGGCTGGGCAACTGGTTTAACCAGGAGCTGTATGGTCGGCCCACGAGCGTGCCGTGGGGCCTGGAGATTTACAACCGTGTGGATGATGCGGGCAAGGTTGCGCCCATGACCGGGCATTCCACCGGCGAGGTGCTGGCTGTGGTGCACCCCACCTTCCTCTATGAGATGTTGTGGAACCTGCTGATTTGCGCGGTGTTGTTGTGGGTGGATCGCCGCTTCCGTATGGATCGCGGGCGGCTGTTTGCCCTGTATGTGGTGGGGTACACCCTCGGGCGGTTCTGGATTGAGCTGATGCGTTCCGACGCCGCAACACTCATCCTGGGGTTACGTGTGAACACCATCGTGTCGGCCGTGGTGCTGCTGGCGGGGGTGGCGTACCTGGTGGTTACCCGGCGACGAGGGGGGAAAGATACGGGCGTTACAGGCGATACAAGCACAGTGTGACCAGTATCGCGTGTGGCGGAATTCTCACTGCGCATCCCATCTTTATGCCCGTTTATTTTTGATTATCCCTGCTTATTTTCGCCAAGATGTGGTTTTTCGGTCATGGGTTTGGTGGGCAAACGTGATTATTGTCCCCCTTAGCGGGCGTTTCTGTGTGGCTTGTGGGGCCAAAGGTGGTTAGGGTGGGAAGCGTGGATAGACGAACAAAAATTGTGTGTACGCTGGGTCCAGCCGTCGCAAGCAAAGAGGGAATCCTCGGTCTTGTGGAAGCCGGCATGGACGTCGCCCGGATGAACTTCTCTCATGGCGACCATAAAGATCATGAGCAAAACTACGAATGGGTTCGTGAAGCAACCGACGAGACTGGTCGCGCCGTAGGCATCCTTGCAGACTTGCAGGGGCCAAAGATCCGCCTGGGGCGCTTCGTCGATGGGGAAGCCTACTGGAACGATGGTGAGATTGTTCGCATCACCGTTGACGACGTCCCCGGCACCCATGACCGCGTGTCCACCACTTACAAAGGGCTGGCCAAAGATGCCAAGCCCGGCGACCGCCTGCTCGTGGACGATGGCAAAGTCGGCCTCGTCTGCGTTGAAGTAGACGGCAACGATGTGGTCTGCAAGGTTGTGGAAGGCGGCCCCGTCTCCAACAACAAGGGTGTGTCCCTGCCGGGGATGGATGTTTCCGTCCCGGCCCTCAGTGAAAAAGACATTGAAGACCTCCGCTTCGCGCTCAAACTCGGCGTGGACATGGTGGCGCTGTCCTTCGTTCGCTCCCCGGCGGACGTGGAACTAGTGCACCAGGTCATGGATGAAGAGAAGCGTCGCGTCCCTGTGATCGCCAAGCTGGAGAAGCCGGAAGCCGTGGATGCGCTGGAATCCATCATCCTGGCCTTCGACGGCATCATGGTTGCCCGTGGCGACCTCGGTGTGGAAGTTCCGCTGGAGGAAGTTCCGCTGGTTCAAAAGCGCGCCATCCAGATCGCGCGTGAAAACGCCAAGCCGGTGATCGTGGCCACCCAGATGCTGGACTCCATGATTGAAAACTCCCGCCCGACTCGCGCCGAAGCCTCCGACGTGGCTAACGCCGTGCTCGACGGTGCCGACGCCGTGATGCTCTCCGGCGAAACCTCCGTGGGCCGCGACCCGCAGAACGTGGTGTCCACCATGTCCCGCATCGTCAAGTCCGCAGAGGCCGACGGTGAAGTCCCGCAGCTGTCCCACATGCCGCGCACCAAGCGCGGCGTTATCTCCTACTCCGCCCGCGATATTGCGGAGCGCCTGAACGCCAAAGCCCTTGTTGCGTTCACCACCTCTGGCGATACCGCTCGACGTGTGGCCCGCCTGCACACTCATCTTCCGCTGTTGGTATTCACCCCAAACCAGGAGGTGCGTTCGCAGCTCGCCCTGACGTGGGGTGCGCAGACGTTCCTGTGCCCGGTAGTGGATAGCACCGACTCGATGATGCGCGAAATCGATGAGGCATTGCTGGCCATGGATGAGTACAACCGCGACGACATGATGGTTGTTGTTGCCGGTACTCCTCCCGGAGTGACCGGTAATACCAACATGATTCACGTTCACCCACTGGGTGAAGATCTTCACAGGAATGTGAAAGAGGATTTAAATAAGACCACTAAAGAAACGGCGAAGAAAGAGTCCAAAAAGGCTAAGCCTGCGGTAAAGAAGAAGTAAAAATTCCGCTGGTATTCGCGTGATCTTCGTTGATCACTGCACAAAGTAGAATCGGTCCATCTTTGTGGTAATAACCACCACAACAGTGAAGATGGGCCGATTTGATATTTCTCACGTCGAGAGGTTTTTATTAAGTGGCATCGGGGGACTGAATTGGATAAATTAGAGGGGTGAAATCTTCCGGCACTGTAAAAGTAGCACATAATATTCCATCAGCGCTGCGTCCGTTGTGGCGTCTGGCGCTCAACTTGCGGTGGTCATGGCGCCCCGAGACTCGTGAACTGTTCCGTAGCATCGACCCTGAGTTGTGGGATGCGTTGGGGGATAACCCCAAGGAACTGCTCCAGCGCGTGCATGTGGACCGCCTCCGTGAACTCGCCGCCGATGACGGCTTCCTCGGTAATGTCCGCAAGGAAGCCGACAATCTCGACCACTATCTGCAGGAACCCTTGTGGTTCCAAAAGACCTACAGCAAACAGAACAGCGGCACAGGCCGCAGCTCCACCGACCCCATCGCCGCGTACTTCTCAATGGAGTTTGGCATTGACCCCACCCTGCCGATCTACTCGGGCGGTCTGGGCGTGCTCGCGGGTGATCACATGAAATCCGCCTCTGACCTCGGTATTCCGCTGATCGGTGTGGGTCTTTTGTACTCCTACGGCTATTTCTCGCAGTCTCTGTCCGGCGATGGCTGGCAAGAAGAAAACTACGAGTACCACGATCCTCGCGATCTTCCCGTGTCGCCAGTCCTGGATAAAGACGGCAAGCAGATCACCGTCACCGTTGCCTTCCCTGACCACCGTGACATTGTGATTGCGTTGTGGGTGGCTGAGGTTGGCCGCGTGCCGTTGCTGCTTCTGGATACCAACATTGAAGAAAACCCCGCTGACCTGCGGGATGTGACCGACCGTCTGTACGGCGGCGACTCCGAACACCGCATCAAGCAGGAGCTGGTGTTGGGTGTCGGCGGCGTGCGCGCCGTCAACGCTTTCTGCGATGCCCGTGGCCTGGCACGTCCGCGCGTTGCCCACTTGAATGAGGGACACGCTGGCTTCCTGGGCCTGGAGCGTATCCGCGAACGCATGAACGAGGGCTTGGATTACGACGCCGCGTTGGCTCAGGTCCGCGCCACCAACATCTTCACCACCCACACCCCCGTTCCCGCTGGTATTGACCGCTTTGATATTGAGCTGGTCCGCCGCTACCTGGGTGCAGGTAATGAGGAATCTCGCCACCTGTGTCCGAACGTCCCCATCGAAGAAGCCATCAAACTGGGTGTGGAGTCAGACCCGAATCGCTTCAACATGGCTCACATGGGCCTGCGGCTGTCACAGCATGCGAACGGCGTCGCTAAGCTGCACGGTGAAGTATCGCGTGAGATGTTCGCCAGCCTGTACCCCGGCTACGTCGACGAGGAAGTGCCGATTGGGTCCGTCACTAACGGTGTGCACCTGCCCACCTGGGTGAAGCCAGAGATGATGAGCATTATTGAGAAGGTCTCCGGCAATGCTGACCTTGCCGTGGCAGACAGCTGGGACTTCCCGGATGCCGTGAACGATGAAACCTTGTGGGAGGCTCGCAACAAGCTACGCGCCGACCTGGTGAACGTGGCCCGCGAGTCCGTGCATGATTCCTGGGCACACCGTGGCCTGCCCGATGCGCAGCTGCACTGGACCAAGCGCGTACTCGATCCGAACACCCTGACCATTGGTTTCGCACGTCGCGTGTCCACCTACAAGCGCCTGACCCTGATGCTGCGTGACCCGCAGCGTCTGCGCAGCATCCTGCTCAACGAAGAGCGCCCCGTGCAGTTCATTATTGCAGGTAAAGCCCACCCCCACGACATGGGCGGCAAGAAACTCATGCAGGAGATCGTGCGCTTTGCCGACGACGCGGGTCTGCGCGACCGCTTCCTGTTCCTGCCCGATTACGACATCGAACTGGCTGGCTACCTCATCTCCGGCGCGGATATTTGGTTGAACAACCCCATCCGCCCGCAAGAAGCCTCCGGCACCTCTGGTATGAAGGCTGTGATGAACGGCTGTCTCACCCTCTCCATTTCCGACGGCTGGTGGGACGAAATGCCGCAAGAAGACCACGGCTGGACCATCCCCACCGTGGAATCCTACGACACGGACTACCGAGACCACCTTGAAGCGCAGGCCCTGTACGACCTGATTGAGCACGAGATCGCGCCGAAGTTCTACGACCGCGATGCCGATGGCCTGCCTCGTGAATGGCTGCAGTGGGTGCGTCGTTCCCTGGTGGACCTTTCACCAATGGTCACTTCCACCCGCATGCTGCGCGATTACGTGGAAGGCTACTACCGTCCCGCCGATGAGGGTGCCCGCCGGGTCACCGCAAGTCCTAAGGTTGCTCAGGAGTACGTCCAGTGGACCAAGCGTGTTCAAGAAGGGTGGGACAGCATTCAGCTGTCCAACCTGATGTGTAACGGCGAAGCTGCGCCGAACGCCGGTGAGACACTTGCGGGTGACCCGATCCGACTGTCCGTTGATGTGAACCTGGGTGACCTCACGGGCAAGGATGTGCTGGTGCAGGCCATCATTGGTATTTCAGATCCGGAGAATCCTGAGGAATTAGTGCAGCCGTCGCTGATTTTCGATATGAAAGACAGCTCTGGCAAAGGCCGCTATGAAGTGGAAATCGGCAGCGATGTACCCGGCGAGTTTGGGTACACCATTCGCGTCGTTCCGAACCATGAATTGTTGGTTTCCCCGGCCGAGCTGGGTCTGGTGAAATACTACAGCGAATAGTTTCTTACGCTCTGTGAGCGTGCTGCTGCACCCCGTCTGATTTATGAACAATCAGGCGGGGTTTTGCGTGGTTGTGTTGCGGGGGAGCGCGGGATGTTGTGTCGTAGAAAAAGGAACCAGCGTTACCTAAAAATCACCAGTAGACCACAAATGTGACGCATCTCTCTATTTTGGGATTTTATGGTAGGTTGACAGGTAGTTGCTGTCATACAAGACTTGCCTATCAATGTTGCGATAACCTGCAATTAATCTTATTGGAATCGCCGTATTTTTTCATTGCTCAACAATGTAGGCATTGTGCGAATTGTTAAGTTTGTCACTCGAAAGTAGTAATTGTGCAGCAGGGGTGTGGCGGAGTGGGGTTTAACATCGGGTATGGGGTGACGGGGACTCATCCTCCTTGGTTTCTGTTCCCCCAACGTTTTCATTCGACGTTTTCATCAGTGAGAAATACTCCCTGATCATTCAGGAACTTATGCCATGATTCAGTTTGTTTCGCAACGGTGGAGTCAGATAATGCTGAACAGTTGGCAGCATCTGAGTCTCGTTGTTCAATGTCTTGTTTTGGCCACTGTTATTGCACTTGTTGTCGCCGCAGTGTGTTATCGAAGTACTTTTTTAACGTCTGTTGCCAATAATGTCTCCGCCGTGGGATTAACCATTCCGTCTTTTGCACTGATCGGTTTGCTCATCATCCCATTGGGCTTCGGTGTTGCTCCGGCGGTGGCCGTGGTGACCTTCTTCGCCGTGCTACCCATTTTGCGCAACGCCGTCGTCGGCCTCACGGAAGTAGATCCGGCGCTGGTGGAGGCTGCCCGCGGCGTCGGCATGAGCCGCGTAGCCACGTTTTTTCGGGTGGAGCTTCCACTGGCCTGGCCGGTGGTCATCGCCGGTATGCGCATTTCCGCCCAGATGACCATGGGTATCGCCGCTGTTGCAGCCTACGCTCTGGGGCCCGGCCTTGGCGGCTACATTTTCTCTGGCCTCTCCCGCCTAGGCGGAGCCAATTCCTTCGAGTCAGTAGCCACCGGTGTCATTGCCGTTGTCATCCTGGCTCTTCTTCTCGACGCGGCCTTGATTGTTATGGGTCGCCTGACTACCTCAAGGGGTATCCGTGTCTAACCCAACTGTTTCCCAATCAACAGACAACGCAGTAACCGAAATAACAGGTGCCGAGGAAGGCGGCGCCGCAATTTTGATTGACAACGTAACCAAGCGTTACGGCGGTAAGAAAGGCGCTGCTAAGAAGGCCGCAGTGAACCAGCTGACCCTGGAAATCCCAGCAGGCGCGGTGGTGATGTTTGTTGGCCGCTCTGGGTGCGGCAAAACCACCACGCTGAAAATGATCAACCGCCTGATCGAACCCACCGAGGGTAAAATTGTGATCAACGGCGAGGACGTGACCCACATGAATGGGGATAAACTTCGCCGTGGCATCGGGTATGTGATCCAGGCGGGTGGTTTGCTGCCGCACCTGACCGTCGGCGCGAATATCGCCATGGTGCCCAAGATGCTGGGCTGGGACAAGCAGCGTATCGCCGAACGTGTAGATGAGCTGCTGGAACTCATTTCCCTGGACCCAGATCTGTACCGAGACCGTTACCCGAAGGAACTGTCGGGCGGACAGCAGCAGCGCGTGGGGGTGGCACGCGCCTTGGCTGCGGATCCGCCGGTGCTGCTCATGGACGAGCCTTTCGGCGCGGTTGACCCGATCACTCGCCAGAAACTCCAGGACGAGCTGATCAGCATCCAGTCCGAGCTGCACAAAACCATCGTGTGCGTCACCCACGATTTCGATGAGGCGGTGAAGCTAGGGGACTGGATCGCCATTTTCGATGATGGTGCACGCATTGTGCAGTACGACACCCCTGAGCGTATCCTCGCGGAACCCGCCGACGAGTTCGTGGAGGAGTTCATCGGCTCCGGCGCTGGCCTGAAGCAGTTGAACCTGACACACATTCGGGACGTCGAATTGCTTCCCGCCGTCACCGGGCACCCGGGCCAGGACCCGAAGGAACTTGCGCACCTCGCTGACCAGGCGGGGCATGGACACGTAGTGATCCTGGATGACAAGCATCGGCCGCTGTCGTGGATTCCCCGCGAACAGCTGAACACCATACGGTCCATTCCCAGCCACGTCGACCCCGATCTGCCGGTGGTATCCACCCATTCCACGCTTAACGACGCCCTGGACACCATGCTGGTGGCCAGCACCGGTGCCGCGCTGGTTGTGGGTCCACGGCAGTACTTTCAGGGCGTCATCAATGTGGAAACAGTGATGCAGGCCATCACTGAGCTGCGGGAAACCCAGCCGAAAGAGGATGCTCCGGTGGGTGTGAACGCGGACGCGGTAGAGGAAGCAGGGGAGAGCGATGACCACGACAACAACCTCTGACCGGCCCGATTCCAGACGCTGGTTGGGTCTGCTTGCCCAACCCACGTTGGTGCTGTTGGCGATAGGTGCCGTGCTGGTCTGGATTACCCGTGCCGATCTCACCGAGACCGAGCGGGTGACGCTCACCATCCCTTACCTGTGGGATCTGACCGTGCAGCACCTGAAGCTGACGGTGGTGGCGGCGGTTGTCGTCCTCGTCATCGCTATTCCACTGGGCATTGTGCTTACACGCAAACCGCTGCGGTGGTTGGCTAACCCAGTGATGATGCTGGCTAACCTGGGCCAAGCGGCACCCGCGATCGGCCTAGTGGTGCTGTTTGCCTTCTGGCTCGGCTTTGGTTTCGACGCCGCCGTGGTCGCCCTGATCCTGTACGCGTTCCTGCCGGTGCTGAAAAACACGATGGTGGGCCTGGATTCCGTCGATCCAGCACTGATTGAAGCCGGGCGAGGCATGGGCATGAGCGCCTTGTCAGTGCTGTTTCGCATCGAACTGCCCCTCGCCGTGCCGATCATGCTGGCGGGCATCCGCACCGCATTGGTGCTGCTCGTGGGCACCGCCACCCTGGCGACCTTCGTCGATGGCGGCGGGCTGGGCATCCTTATCACCACAGGAGTGAACCTGGCGTTAGACCGTGTACTGATCACTGGATCGCTGCTCGTGGCGCTCTTGGCGCTGCTTGTGGATTGGGTGGCCCGCGTCTGCGAGCACACCCTGCGGCCGAAAGGACAATGAGAATGCTAAAAAAGATCTCCCTCTGCTGCGTCATGCTCTTTGGCCTGGGGCTGTCCGCCTGCGGCCTGCAGCCCTCCACGTCAACAGTGCCCGCCATGACGGAAGGGTCCATCAAGCCAGTCGCCAATGCTCATGACGAATCCATCACCATCACCTCAAAAAACTTCACCGAACAGATTGTTCTGGGAAAAATCGCTGTGCTCATAGCCAAAGCGTCCGGCTTTGATGTCACCGACATGACCAACGTGCCGGGCTCTCAACCCTCACGCAACCTCATGGTGTCAGGGCAGGCTGACCTGGCTTTCGAATACACCGGCACCGCCTGGCTCGCATACCTGGGACACGAAGGCGGCATCCCCGACAAGCAGAAGCAATGGCAGGCTGTGCACGACGCGGACCTGGCCAACGGCCTGACCTGGGGACAGCCCGCGCCGCTCAATAACACCTACGCCTTTGCCGTCCGGCCGGAATTCGCAAAACAGCACAACATCTCTAAGCTTTCTGATATTGCCTCTGTTCCAGTGGAGGAGCGCACTATGTGCGTGGAATCGGAATTTAACTCCCGCGTTGATGGCCTGAATCCCATGTTGAAACTTTACGGAATACCACGCGGAACCCCCGACGGTGTGCCGGAAGGAAACATCTCCCTCATGGACACCGGTACCGTCTACCAGGCAACAGCAGACGGATCCTGCAACTTTGGTGAAGTATTCACCACCGATGGACGCATCCAATCCCTGAACCTGGTGATCCTGGAAGATGACCAGCATTTCTTCCCCGCCTACAACGCGGCACCCGTGTTTAACACCGAGTTCCTGAACAAACACCCCGAACTCGCGGAACGCTTCGCCCAGGTCACTCCGTTGCTTGACGATGACACCATGCGTTCCCTCAACCTCAAAGTTGATGTGGAAGGCGCCGACCCAGGTCAAGTCGCCTACGACTGGATGGTGGAGAAAGGATTCATCGGAAAGTAGAGCCAGGGAGTAAAAGCTTATCTGCTACCGTCGGTGGTATGGATACAATTTACTTCTACACAGCAAATGACCCGTACGGTGAGCTATCCAACTTCGCCCGCTACGGGTTTTACAAAGATGACGTTTACTGGCGCACCGCCGAACATTACTTCCAGGCGCAGAAATTTGAGGATGAAAAACTCCGCGAAAAAATCAGGCGCACCCCATCGCCGTTGAAAGCTGCTGGTATCGGCCGCGATAGAAGCAACCCCTTGCGGGCTGACTGGGAGGAGGTTAAGGACGACGTCATGTATACCGCCGTCCTGGCAAAGTTCCAGCACAACAAGGACTTAGCAGAACTATTGCTGGCTACTGGGGATGCCATGCTGGTTGAGCACACCGGCAAAGATGCCTATTGGGGAGACGGCGGTGATGGTTCCGGTGTGAACCGGCTTGGCGGCATCCTCATGCGCGTGCGAGAGGAGTTGGCCGCACCTTAAGTGTTGAACTTCACTCCGCTGAGAAGCGTCACGGCAGACACGTCAGTATGGTCGATAAACAGGCTGCTGCCGGTATCCAGCGTGGATATGTCGGCCATCTGGGCGTCGGAAAGCGTGAAGTCGAACACGCTAATATTTTCCTCGAGGCGTTCGCGGCGCGCGGACTTCGGAATCACTACGACCCCACGCTGGATCAGCCAACGAAGCACCACCTGTGCCACGCTTCTACCGTGCTCCTCGGCGATGGCTGTGAGCGTGGGATTGGTGAACAAATCGTTCTTTCCCTCAGCAAACGGCCCCCAGGATTCGATCTGAACGTTGTACTCCTGCATAACCTTCTGGGCCTCCACCTGCTGGTGGAAGGGATGAGTTTCCACCTGGTTCACGGCTGGGGTGATCTCATTGTGCAGGATCAAATCCACGAGGCGGTCTGGGTAGAAATTAGACACGCCCACCGCGCGGGACAGGCCCTCCTTATTGAGGTTCTCCAGAGCGCGCCAGGATCCATAGACGTCACCCATGGGCTGGTGGATCAAGTAAAGGTCCAGGTAATCCAGGCCCAAGCGTTCCAGGGAACGCTCAAAAGCAGCGCGGGCGGGTTTCTCGCCGGCATCTTGAATCCACACTTTGCTAGTGATGAACAGTTCGTCGCGGGGAATGCCGCTGGCTGCAATGGCGCGGCCGACGGCTTCTTCATTCCGGTACGAGGCCGCAGTGTCAATGGAGCGGTATCCAAGCTCCAATGCGTCCGACACCACGCGTTCGCATTCGCCGGGTTCGGTGAGTTGATATACGCCAAGACCAAGGATGGGCATCTCGACGCCGTTGTTCAGGGTTACGGTCTGCATAGTTTACCTTCCTACATTAAGACCAACGGTCTGTGTGGCTTGGGACTTCAAGCCTAACGTTGTTTACACGGCTAGGTAGGCCAACACCGCAGCCAACGCCGCGCGATTAGACGCAGACACCACCGGCTCATAGTCGGGAAGGAAATGAGGCATGTGGTTGCCCGGTGCATCAGCATCGTCGGAGTTTGCGCCGATCAACCAGAAGAAATAGGGTGCCCCGAACGCGCGCGGAACCTCGGAAAAATCCTCCGATGCGGTCCAGCGTTGAGCGTCCACGGAGGCATCCTCAAACACGGCGTCGAAAAGCGGGCGGACCTTGCCGAACACCTCGGGGGAGTTGTCGGTGAGTTCGCCGTGGTTGGAGTACGTGAACGTGGGTTCCTTCTCGCATCCGGAGGCGATACACTCGCCGCGCACCACCCGCTCGATGGCGGCGTAGGTGCGGGCCTTCACGTCGTCATCGTAGAAACGGCAATTGAGCACTAGGGTGGCGCTGCCGGGAATGGTGTTGTTCGTGTGGCCTGAGGTTAGTGTGCCCACCGTCACCACCGCGAAATGTTCAGGTGAGACTTCGCGGCCCACAATGCCCTGCAACCGCACCACAATCATCGCTGCAAGAAATGTTGGATCGATAGAGTCGTGCGGCATTGAGCCGTGTGCCGACCGCCCAAAAAGCTCAATGGTAATCGTGTCGCAGGCAGCCAGGGCAGGTCCAGGCATGCTCATTATTTTCCCCGCTTGGCCTGCCACAATATGCTGACCGAAACACACATCCGGCATGGGAATGCGGGAGGTCAGGCCATCCGCAACCATTGCGGCCGCGCCACTTGCTGTTTCCTCCGCAGGCTGGAACAGGGCGATGAATGTGCCCTGCCAGCGGTCGCGGGACTCATTGAGGATCTGGCACAAGCCCAGTAGGGCAGTGGTGTGCATGTCATGCCCGCAGGCGTGCATCCGACCCTCATTTTTCGACGCAAACGGCACACCCGTGGCCTCCTGGACCGGCAGGCCATCAAAATCCGCACGGAACAACACCGTCGGGCCTTCGCCGTTGCGGAAAAGAGCAACAATCCCGTGCCCGCCGATGTTGGTGATGACCTCGCAGTCAAACTCCCGCAGCTTGTCCTGAATAAAACCTGCGGTTTCCTGTTCCTCCCCAGACAACTCCGGGTACGCATGCATGTGTTCGTAGAACCCTCGCTGCCACTGCGTATCGACGCCGTGGTGGTTAATAAAGTCCACTAGGGTACTGTGTGCGTCGCCGTGTGCAGCGTGGGTGCCTGCGTCGTGTGTGCTCATGGAGTTAAGGCTACCGTCAAACCTTCCACCTTGACGGGGACAGGTGAGTCTGTGGTGGTTCCGTTGCCCAGTGTTCCATCTTTATTTCTACCCCAGCACCAGAACGCGCCTTCGGTGTCCACATAGCAGGTTCTGTAGTCTTGGGTTGCGACAGCGACAGCGTCAAAAACCTCAAGATTCTTGTAATTGGCGGGGACTCCTAATCCACGTAAGGGCTTATTTTCATCAACAATTCCGCCAAAGGTGCCACCCCAACACCAAGGAACCTGCCTATTGTCCACCACACACGTATTATGAAAGCCTGAACTAATACTGGTTACCTTCAGCTTGGACAAATCAATTTTATTCCTAGTCTTGGCATCATGACCAAGCTCGTTGAACATATCTCTTCCCCAACAATGAGGTGTTCCGTCTGTCTCTACGACGCACATATTGTCCGATGTGCCGCTAGAAATCAGCGCTGCCGTCATCCCGTCGATTCTCTTAGGTGTTTTACTAGGCTCTTCGAGTGGAATCCGCGATGTGCTTTTCTCTTCCCAACAATAGAGAGAATTATCCAGAGATACTGCGCAACCTTCACTCGAAGATCCACCGCCAGACTGCACTTTAATATCTCCCATACGTTGTCCTATACCTTGCTTATTTTCACACCAAAGCATATCGTCAGAATCGATGAAGCAGCCACCTACAGCACGTTTGAACTTTTTATCTTCGGGTAGACCGGCATGCTTCTGTACGGGAGCGCTAATTTTGTCTGTCGCGTCTGCAGCGTATTTATCTGTTCCAGATATGCCCCAGCATACAACACTGCCCCCTGTATCTGTCGCACAAGTTTTACCATTGGATTTTGCAAAAATTGAGGTGGCTTTTAGGCCTTGAATGGCTTGCTTCTGTGGAAAAACCTCATCAGAGGCATAGCCACGTCCAAGTTCGCCGAAACCATTGGAACCCCAGCACCATACGTCATTGTGATCATCGATAACACAGGTGTGAGCATGTCCCATGGTGATGCGTTGAGAGGGAATATCACCGACTACCTTCACGGGTGCCTCATGGACAGGGGCGGTGGGCGGAACCGATTCCGTTATTTCGGTCTGTTCTTTTGGCGCAGCAGCGGCAATGGGGACAGTGCTACTGAATCCACCTATGATAAATAGTGCTGCTATAAGCCGCGCAATCTTGATGGTAATGATGCGCATGTCTCTTCCTTTCATAAAGATGTGAATTACCCATTAGGTAGTGAATTATTTAATCAACCGAATATTCTCCTTCTTTTCAAAAGAATAATTGGGTAGCTGATCACCGGGATTGTGATCATACTCATCCTTTGTGCACCAGACGTAACCGGCGGTATCCACAAGGCACACTCTGTTGTCTATGTGAAGTACCCGTGCCGCTTTCATCGTTGTTTTGGTTGGTACTTCGGGGTAATTTATGTCTGGGGTGTTGCCAAATTCTGGTCGGGGTTTACCCCAACACCAGCTACTTCCGGAGCGATCAAGGGCGCAGGCAGAAGACCGGCTAAGCGTAATATCAGCAATATTCTTGGGTAGTTTGTCTACCTTGGTTGGCGTGGATGTAGAACCTGGTGTTTCAGAACCAAGCTGTCCGTCAAAATTATCTCCCCAGCACCAGACTTCGCCTGCCGAATTAAGCGCACAAGCATATCGATCATTGACGATAATTTTCTCGGCGGTTATCCCCGAAATGAGTACTGGGGTCTCGGAGCGGTTTGGGGTAACTTTGCCGGGAACTCCAAGTTTGCTTCTGTCCCAACACCACACCTTATTTTCTAGATCAACTGTGCATGTAGCGTAAGAGTCTGAGTAAACGTCCTTGGCTTTCATGGCGGGGTTCCTCTTGTGGAACTGAATGAGAGGATTGATCTCGCTACCTCGTTCCCATTCCCACAGATCGTTGTTGGTGTCAATGACATATGCGTAATTGTGGAAAAGTGCAACCTTTTTGGCCTGGATGCCCATCTTCTTTAGACTGGTGCTCGGGGTGGTGTTGGCTGGCTTATCGTTATTTTCAGCCTTCGTTGTGCTTTCCCAGCACCAGAGCTCGTTATCTATGGCAATGGCGCATATGTTGTGTGTGTCGGCAGAAACTGCTTTAGCTGCTATGCCTTCAACCTTTGTGGGAGTTGTGCTGTAAATAGGGGTTCTGTCTTCTGACGTGTTTTTCTCCGGTGTATCGCTCCAACACCATAAGGAGTTGTCGGGGTTGATAGCGCATTTTGTCCAGGCCGAATTTGTAAAACGATCATTCCACTGGTTTGTTGGATCATCCTGCGCTTGCTGTGCCTGGGCAGGGTGAGTGAGTTGGGAAGTCGCTGGTGTAGCCATTATTCCGGCGAGTAGAAGAGTTATGGTGACTATTATGCGTACGCGTGTCATGTGTGACCTCCGCAGTTGCTGTTGGCTGAAGTGTCATTTTGACTGGTAGAAGCGGTAAAACATGTGAGCGCTTCCGATAATTTGATAATAATCATCTGGGAGGAACGTTTGATATGGTTAGCAAAATAGATGCCACTATCATGAAAAATTTTTCATCAACTAAGGCTCCTTTTGGGGGTAGTTGAACTGGTGGATCCTGAACTAGCTATAACTGATCATCCTGGGTGGGTATGCTTACTTTTGATTGTAGAAATATTGCTTTTGTTGATAGGGTACAGGTGTGCCTGCAAAGATTGTCCAGTAGATATAGAGGAACGAAAGAGATCTGATTTTTCCTGGTAGAAGGCGAAAGTTAATCAATTGTATTCCAGCTATTGAGGATAGAGGTGATCTCACATGGCTAAAGTGAAAGACATCAATCTTCACGTTGTGCCTATGTATGGGCAAGTTCAGTTTTTCGGGGAGGGAGACGAGTATCCCGAATGGGGAGATGAAGGGGTTGCTGTTTCTAGCGCTGCGGCCACGTTTCTTGGGATGCCTGATGTTGAGACATGTTCTGTGTCTCTTCACATCTATGACGAGTATGAAGAGGTCGCAGATGTTTTCTATGAGTCCATGATCGCTATAGGGATGAATGGACTGGAAGTCGCTTATGTCGAGGCATCAAGCGAGCCTGGTTCCGAGGGGATAATGGGAACATGCTATTCACTGCCGTGGCGAGAGGAAGGTGCATTAAAGTTCGTAGCACCTGATGGGTTTGTTGAGGCTGCCCCTGGTTTTCCTGTTCCCCGCAGTGTGAGCGTGCATGTGATGCCGAGCGACGCGTAGACGTGGAGAGTCAAAGAGCTTGGATCTTTGGGGGGAAACGGAATTGGTGGATGATGCCAGGCGATGACTATATAGATTTATTTCTTAAACTTGATTCGTCTATCGAACATGGTCCTCCTTGCCGGGATAATGTTTGGGGAAGGTGCAACGTTCTGAAAATAGCTACGCTTTTGCGGTCGCTAAAACTAGCAGCGTAGATTGCGTTGAGTTGCTAGGACGATAGGGTGATGGTCGGATCCTGTAGAAAGGTTTTCTATTCTTTCTGGGAAAGCTAGGTCTACCCCAACGGGGTAGACCCCATTCTACCTTTGGTTTTAGATTCTCTGTTCTTCCTTAAGCTTGGCTGCCGGAGAATCTCGAAAAGGACAATCAAAGGTAGATCATTATGGCATCAGGGCGCGATTGGCAAGAAACGTACGATCAGAAGGAACCTCGTAACCCCAAACCCTACGCACTCGCACTTTTGTGGGCTGTGATTATGGCTCCGATTACCTTGTTGCTGGGGGCTGTTCAGCCGTTCACCAACATTCCATTTCAGGTCTTGCCGCTGGTCATGGTTGGCCCGTTTGTTGCAGCAGCCCTATGTAAACTCAGTGTGCCGTCGTGGTTTCCACCAGATGCGCCCCGAGCCACCACAGCTTTAACCAAAAAGGCCTGGATCGCCACCGCGTTATCGTCCCTTGTGTATGTCCTCACGCTAGTACTCCTCGCCACACCTGGCTATACCCCGTTTGTTGTCCATGACTGGCCTAAACCTATAGCAGCTGTGGCCGTGTGTATTGGTTTTATATTTGGCTCGTGGTGTGAGGAGGTAGGTTTCCGTGGCATCATGTATCGAGCGTTGGCGGCGAAGTTGGGTCCGTGGCCAAGTGTGGTTATTAACGGTGTGTTCTTTGGTTTGTGCCACCTTCAGTATTTCGACGTAGGCGTTCTTCCGGTGATTTTGTTTGTGGCCTCCGCAGTGTTGTTGGACGTCATTATGGCCGCACTGTGGACAGGTTCGTGGACGCACAGAGTCCTGATTGCTACGGCTATTCATGCTGTGGTGAATATTTCTATAGAAGCCACCGGCACAGATTTGACGCAGATGTACCCGTATGTCGTAATGCTGGCGGCGACTATTGTGAGTGCCTTATGTGCCCTGGCACTTGGCCGCACATTCAAAATCGGCGATTTATTACCCGCAAAGCAGCCACGGCAGCCGCTTAATCCTCCCACGATATAACCAGTTTTCCGTGCGCGGATTCTGCGGCACTGTAGGTACGGTAGGCGTCCCGTACTTGTTCCGCAGGATAGATGCCGCCGATCACGGGCCGAATCTCACCTGAATCAACTTTCTGCGCCAGCCACGCTAGCCCTGTGGGGTTGGCACCAGCAGAGACGATCCGAATGCGCGGCCCGCGCCTCACCAGCGACCGGAGCACATCCATCACGGCGGGCGCGACCGTCGTAAAGCGCCCGCCGGGTGCCAGAAGCGCACGGTAGGGCAGAAGGTTGATGCCTGCGGTGTCCAAGATGAAGCTGTACCTGCCAGGGATCGAGCTGGGTGGGGTGATGTGATAGCTGAAGGTTTGCCCTGCACCTACGTGCTTTGCGATGCCCTCTTCAGCCCCTGTCACTGCATCAACCTCGGCACCCAATGCCAGGGCAACCTGGATGGCGGTTGATCCCACGCCGCCGTTGCTGCCGATTACCAGTACTTTTTCACCAGCTTTTAGCCCAGCGAACCCTTTGAGTGCGGCGAGTCCAGCCAAAGGGAGGGCGGCTGCTTCGACCAGGGGAATGGTGGTGGGCGCTGGGGAGAGGCAATGTGGGGAGACGGTGATGTAGTCGGCGGCGGCGAGGCTGGTGCCGGGGCGTCGGAACCCGACGTAGCCCCACACGTGGTCGCCAACCTTATATCCGCTGACGTGCGCCCCGACAGCGCTGATGGTTCCAGCAAAGTCCACGCCGGTGCCGATGGGGAAGGAGCGTCCGGTGAAGAGCTTCATTTTTCCTTCCTGTTCCAGAACGTCCATCTGGTTGACGCTTGAGCCGGCAACCCTGACGAGGACTTGTCGTGGGGTGATGTTCGGTGTGGTGATGTCGCCGAGGTGGAGTGCCTGCGGTCCGTTGTAGGAGGTGAATTGTGCTGCGCGCATGGCTTGAGAGTGTCCTTTCATAGGCCATAAATAGTTACGCTACGTAGCGTAGCTATATCTGCTCGGGCGTGCAAGCCCCTGTGCCTGCCTGACCCCTATAAGCAGCCCTCTTAGCCGACTCCCAGCGAGCGCAGCATGTGCTCAGCCAACTGGTTAGTTAGCACCTCAGTGTCAGTCTCTCCCAGCATGTGCACGGATGCGTAGGGGATACCCAACAACGCGGCGTGGAGCACGGCAACATCCACCACGGTGTCCGGTGTGAGTTCGGCTCGCGCGCTGGCGCGGTCAATTATTGCCGCGATGTGCTCGGTGGTGGGAGTGACAAAGGCATCGCGGAGTCGTTGACGCATCTCGGGGTCAGCCGCGACGGCATCCAAAAACCCAGGAAGGACTTTCTGGGACATGTCGCTGGCGGTGAAATTCACGGTCATCTCGGCCAGTGCGCGAACGTCGCCAGCCAAAGATCCTGTGTCAGGAAACTCATCCTCAGCTCCATGAAGAACTAGCTCAAAAACCATTTCTGCCTTGGATTTCCACCGGCGGTACACGGTTGTTTTGGCCACGCCGCTGGCCGCACACACGCCTTCGATGGTCATGGCGGAAAAGCCGATGTCGTTGAGCTGTTCCCGCACGGTCGCTGCGAGTTTGTCGTCGGTTTTAGCTCGCCGGGACCGACGACCATCCACCGTGTTGTCGGCTGCGTCCTTAACCATGCCACTCACCTCAGCACGGGATTGTATTTCAGGCTGTTGCGGTCAACGCGGCATTCGGTGGCTATGCGAATGTTGGGGGAGATGGCTCCTTCGTCGCGCAGCGCGTAGAACTGGCTGACCATGCGGTCGCGAATGTCGAAGGGGGAGAGGGTGTTCAGGTAGATTTTCGTACCTCCCTCAAATCCCGCGAGCGTCGAAACGCGCCATTTAATCATGACGCGCCAGGGCATGGGAATGTCCAGGTCGATGGGCTTGTGGTGCCATTCCTCATTGCAGGGTACGTCGGGTCCAGCGGCGGCGTGGCAGGCGTGGATGAGATCGCTCATGGCGCGAATTTCCTCGGCCGTGTGCAGCCACGGTTCGGCTGCGGCGGACTTGGAGTAGACCTCCAGGGTGGGGTAGCGGTGCCCGAACCCGGCGAAGCAAACAGCATGGTCGTTTTCGGCGATGATGAGGTTGTGATACCCGGCGTAATCTACGGCCCATTCGTTGAACATGTTGGGGTTAGCGCGAAGGCGTTCGATTTCAAAGTCGGCTTGGACACTGCGTTCGTCAATAGAGACGAGTTGTTTGTGCAGGTGGTCGAAGGATGCGCCGGCGGGTTTCAGCCAGTTTTGGAACACCGCCACGTACGGAACATAGCGGTTTTTGGCGTAGAGGTCTTCCAACGAGTCGAGGGTAAAGCGGATGAACTGTTCATGTTCCTCGGGGGTGAGTGTCCCGGAGGAAGCCAGTTGGTTGTCGTATTCCGCGCCGTCCACGTAGTGCCTGCGACCAATGATCACATCGTGTCCACCCGCGAAAAAACCACCCGCCTGGTCCAACAGTTCCTTGTCGCTGAGTTCACTACTGTCTTTACCGGCAGCAGCGAGTTTGGTGCGCACAATGGTGAGCACATGTTCGCGGCCTTGTGGATCGCTCAGGTATTTCTCCATGAACGCCGCCACATCGGGGTGCATCTCAAAACCGTAGTTGGCCTGCCAATAGTCATAGGAGACGATTTCAAACAGGTTGGGTACGCGCCGAAATTCCGCGACGCTGTTGTCTAACTCGCTCGGTAGCAGCCCGCGTTGAATGCTCCACATCCCGCGCGCGTCCTGCACCATGCGGGATTTCTCCGGTGGGGTGGACAGCTTGTTTGCCGAACAGAATGCGCAGGTTGCGGTGTGCGCGTCGGGGCCCAGCGGCTGGGGGTTTGCCGCAGGCACCGAGAGCGGACGGTTGCCACGACCAGGCACGGTCCACACTTCGGTTCCGCTGAACGGGTTGATCTGTTTGATAGTGCCGTCCGCCATGGTCACAAGTGGGGTGGGACGGGCGTGGAGATGGTCAGACATACCCACTACCTTATAACTTATCGACGCCCCGACAGCCCCCGATCCCACGTACCGCACCACTTCTATTGCTAAGGCAACATCGCAGCGATCCGGCGTCCGGCCTCAACAAGCTGCGTTTTCACATCTGGATTATCGGAGAGTTCCACCATACTTACCCCCTGACCAGCAACATTTTCCTGGAATGACCCGGCCACAACAACCAGCGGGACGTCGGCGGCGACGGCCATATCGAGCACCGTACCCACCACCTTGCCGCGCGTGGATTGCTTATCAAACCTCCCTTCACCCGTGACCACCAGGTCGGCGGACTGCATCAGCTCTGGCAGGCCCACTGATTCGGCGACCATGCGCGCGCCGGGCAGCACATGAATGTGGGAATGATTGCCATGCATAAGTGTGGACAGCCACGTTATTCCGATGGGCAGCCCACCAGCAGCACCGAAGCCTGGGGTGGTGGGGTCCACCTCGCAGATGTCGCAGAGTTGGGCGAGCGCGGCGTCGAGAAGTGTGATGTCCTCCGGCGTTGCGCCTTTTTGCGGCCCGAACACGGCTGCTGCGCCATCGGGGCCGGTGGCGGGGTTGGTGACGTCGGTGAGTAGCACCCATTCGACGGCCGCGGCGGGAATGTTGAGTTGAGCAGTGTCAAAACCCGCGAGTTCGGTGAGTGAACCTCCGCCTGGTCGCAGCGGATGACCGGCCTTATCCTGCGGAGTTGCGCCCAGTGCAACAAGTATCCCGGTGCCGCCGTCGACGGTGGCGGTGCCTCCGAGGCCCAGAATGATGCGTTGCGCGCCGCGTGTCACGGCGTCGGCAATAAGCACGCCGGTTCCGTAGGTGTCGCCGGTGAGGGGTACGGGATGGTCGGCAACGGCGGGCAGGCCACTGGCTGCGGCGACGTCAATGTAGGCTTCCGCCACGTCGCCGTCGTTGAACATGTAGGTGGCTTCAGTGAGTCGGCCCGCCGCGTCGGTGGTAGGAAGCGTGACGGGGGTACCGTCGAAACAGCTTGCAGTGCCCTCGCCACCGTCGGCCATGGGCACCAGCACCAGCTCGGCATCGGGCAGTGCCTCGGCGATGCCTTCGGCGAGGTAAGCGGCGGCGTCGTGGGTGGTAGCGGTTCCTTTGAAAGCGTCCGGTGCGATAACAATTGTGGTCATGGAGGAGGTCCTCGGGCGTGGGGGTGAGGGAAAGTTGTGTTCAGGATACGTGACGATACGCTGGACGGTGTGTAGTTAGTTTCCTGCAATGAATTAAGTGGGGTACCGCAATGCTCATGCGCACGACAACTGCAAAAATTCTGGTGGCACTACTGATCATGTCTGCCGTAGTGATGCCAATGTCGCCGCCCTTGGTGCGTGCCCAGCCGCGTCACGTTCAAGGCCAGGTGGAGGGGCCGGCGTTCCACACGCTGGCTGAGGCGTATAAGTACCGCGTGGAGCATAAGGATCAGCCGGTCGTGCCGCAGGGGGTGAATGACCCAGATTGCCGGGTCACGCCAGAGCATAAGCAGGCGGTGGTGTTGGTACACGGCACGGACACCACCATGTACGCGGATTATTCGCAGTTGGGGGCCGCTATTGCTCAGGCGGGATGGTGTACGTACGGGTTTGATTACGGTGCTGGTCCGGCACCCGATAAGGGTTTTGGCTGGGCACCGATTGAGCAGTCCGCCGAGCAGCTTGACCAGACCGTTGCGGCGGCGCGGCGTTCTTCCGGGGCGGAGTCGGTGGTGTTTGTGGGGTTTTCCCAGGGTGCGACGGTGGCGCGTTACTGGATGCACAGCGACCCCGCCCATGCTGCGGCAACTCACAAGTGGATTGGGTTGGCATCGCCCACGCGAGGAGGGAATTTCTATGGGTTGGCGCACCTGGCCCAAACGTTTCCGTGGCTGCACGACGTGGTGGGGAGCTTTGGTTTGCTCTCTCCCGCGTTGAACGAGCTGATGACGGATTCGGAATTCAACCAGCGCTTGAACACCCCAGCAGAAACGGTTCCTGGTGTTCGGCACGTGACCATTTCCACGCGGTTTGATGAGATGATGCCGGAGGGTCATAACGCCGCTATTCACGCTGGTCAGAACGCGGATGTAGATAACATTGTGGTGCAGGATGTGTGCCCCGACAACCACGGTGGACACATGTTCATGACCTACAACCCGACGGTGATTGACCTGGTGCTTTCAGAACTTGGTGCGGTTTCCCGCGACCGCGTGCGCTGTGCCCCCGTCCCGCTGGGGTATTCCATGCCGGACGTCATGCTTTTCGATGCCCCGCGCAAGCTGCTGGGTGGCACGGACAGACCCACTCCGGTGGATATTTCTACTATGTGATAGATATAACAGCGTTGCTACTGGGGTGACATGACGCGCGCCCCACCAGCGAAAAACTAGTGAATGACAGAAAACCCGTGTCGATGTGTGCGTTCCCGCAGGCCCGCTTGACTTGCATGAGGCAAGAAGGAAACGAAAAATATAAATCGGCCCCAAACTGTTGAACCGAGCTTTTTGAACTGAGCTTTTTGAACCTAGCCACACGCAGGAACATCCCGGTGGGTGCGCGAGGAGATTGGAAAAATAACATGTCCGTTGATGAACAGGTGTCCAGCTACTACGACATGCTGCTGAAGCGCAACGCTGGCGAACCCGAATTTCACCAGGCCGTCGCAGAAGTACTCGACTCCCTCAAAATTGTCTTGAACAAAGACCCGCACTACGCCGACTACGGTCTCATCCAGCGTCTGTGCGAACCGGAACGCCAGTTGATCTTCCGCGTTCCGTGGGTTGACGACAACGGCGACGTCCAGGTCAACCGCGGCTTCCGCGTCCAGTTCAACTCCGCGCTCGGCCCCTACAAGGGCGGCCTGCGCTTCCACCCCAGCGTCAACCTGGGCATCATTAAGTTCCTGGGCTTCGAGCAGATCTTCAAAAACTCCCTCACCGGCCTGCCCATCGGTGGCGGCAAGGGCGGCTCCGACTTCGACCCGAAGGGCAAGTCCGATGCCGAAATCATGCGCTTCTGCCAGTCCTTTATGACTGAACTGCACCGTCACATCGGCGAATACCGCGACGTGCCCGCCGGTGACATCGGCGTTGGTGGCCGCGAAATCGGCTACCTGTTTGGCCAGTACCGACGCCTCGCCAACAAGCACGAATCCGGTGTGCTCACCGGCAAGGGCCTAACCTGGGGTGGCTCCCTCGTGCGCACCGAAGCCACTGGTTACGGCTTGGCCTACTTCACCAACGAAATGTTGAAGGCTCACGGCGCTGAATTCACAGGCTCAAAGGTTATTGTGTCCGGCTCCGGCAATGTGGCCATCTACGCCATCGAAAAAGCCCAGGAACTCGGCGCAACCGTTATCGCCTTCTCTGACTCCTCCGGCTGGGTGCACACCCCCAACGGTGTTGATGTTGCAAAACTCAAGGACGTTAAAGAAGTTCGCCGTGAGCGCGTCTCCACCTATGCTGACGAGGTGGAAAGTGCAACCTACCACCCCGAAGGCTCCATCTGGGAGCTTCCCTGCGACATCGCACTGCCTTGCGCCACCCAAAACGAGCTCGATGGCGCCGCAGCTCGCGCCCTTGCTGACAATGGCTGCAAGTTCGTTGCTGAGGGCGCCAACATGCCTTCCACTGCTGATGCCATTGAGGTGTACCGCGAACGCGGCATCCACTTTGGCCCGGGCAAGGCCGCCAACGCTGGTGGAGTGGCTACCTCCGCGTTGGAAATGCAGCAAAACGCCTGCCGTGACTCCTGGAGCTTCGACTACACCGACAAGCGCCTCCACGACATTATGAGCAACATCTTCAAAACCTGTGCCGCAACCGCCAAGGAATACGGCCATGACGGTGACTACGTGATCGGTGCCAACATCGCTGGCTTCAAGAAGGTTGCCGACGCCATGCTTGCCCAGGGTGTCATCTAGCCTGTAGAAGACATTCACAGTACCTGCCTTCCGGTGCGCTGGACGGCAGGTTTTCTTTTATGCTTTGAACAATGGTGTGGTCTATGAAATGTACGCGTTGGGCGGACCGAGCGTACATTTCATAGATCGCGGCTCATAGATCACGGCACCCTCGACACGTTTTCGTAGAAGAAGATCTACCATCAGGTGTGTAAACAAGCATGAAAGTATGCTTATCCTCAAGCTCGAAAACAAGGCATTCCTGGGCCTGAACGTAAGCAAACTTTGCCTGTTCTTGTCTGCGCGAAACGCCTACCAGGGTGTCTTCCGCAGTTGAGTGCCTTTTCGGGGGTAGCCTGGTGAGCATGTATCGTGTTTTTGAGAATCTCGATGAACTTCAGCAAACTGTCCAGCAGGCGTATGGCGTGCCTATGACGGCTAACTGTATGGTGCCGCGTAATGAATTCCTCGCGCTTCTCGACGACCTCCGCGACGCCCTCCCCGTCGAAATCGACGATGCGCAGGACGTCTTGGATAACAAGGACCAGATCATCGAAGAAGCGCATGATCACGCAAACGGGCTGGTTGAACGCGCCGAGGGGGATGCACAGGAGCTGCTAGAGCGTGCTCGCCACGATGCGGACGTGATGTTGGGGGATGCGGAGAATCGCGCTCATGCGATGGTGGCCAAGGCGAAGGAAGAGGCGGATCGCGTGATGCACAATGCTCAGCGTGATGCCCAGGATATGGTTAACCGCGCGAGCGCAGAGGCCGAGCGCTTGGTGTCCAGTGGTAATGAGTCGTACCAGCGCAGCGTGGATGAGGGCCTTGCGGAGCAGCATCGCCTGGTCAGCGAGGCTGAGGTGGTGCGCCGCGCAAACGAGGAGGCTCACCGTATTGTGTCGTCCGCCCATGCGGACTCGAATCGCCTGCGCGGGGAGTGCGATACGTTCGTAGACCAGAAGCTTTCCGAGTTTGAGGATTTGTTGTCGTCGGCACTTCGCACTGTGTCCAAGGACCGTGCGGCACTGCGCCGGGGTGCTGGCGTGTCGGGCCGGGGCATGCAGGAGGGCGAGTACAGCTCTGGTGAATACAGTGGCGCCGGCGAGTACTCGTCTAAGGAGTATTCCTCCAGCGACTACAAGCGCGATGAGTACGAGACTGAGGATTACGGGTACGATTCATAGAATCATGACTTCACCTTTTGTTTTTGATGTGGCCGGGTTGTTGCGCGGCCCTGGTTTGCCTGTTCAAGAGTCCAACACGGGCCAGTCGCCGGTGCGTGTTGGGGTGCCCATGATCGCCGTGGATGAGGGTGCCGAGGTCACGGTGGATGCCACGTTAACCCCGTTGGGCGAGGGCGTCATGGTCGATGCGACGGTGACCGCCCCGCTGACGGGGCAATGTTCGCGGTGCTTGAGGGATTTGAGTGCGGAGCGTTCCTTCAAGTTCAATGAGGTGTTTTCCGCATCGGAGTCGTTTATCCAGGGCGATGCTGTTGACCCTGAGGATGACGAGGTTCCCGCCATCGTCAATGATCGCCTGGATACTCTGCAGACCTTCATTGATGCCGCGGTCTTGGAGTTGCCGTTTAACCCCACGTGTGAGGATATTCTCGGCGAGGAGTGCGAGGATAATGATGTCCCGTCGCCGGATGGTATTTCGGGCGAGGAAAATCAGGATCGTGTAGATCCCCGCTGGGCTGGTTTGGAGAAGTTCAAGTGAGCCGGAGTAAGGGCAGCAAGAGGCGCGTTGATGGCCAGCAGGTGCTGCGCGAGGCATTTGAGTCGGTTGACCATGAGCCACTTTTTGAGCGTCTAGGCGTGCGCATCCGCGAGGATTTGTTCATGCTGTCGCTGACGCATCGTTCTTTCGCCTACGAGAATGGCATGCTGCCGCACAATGAACGCCTCGAGTTTTTGGGCGATTCTATTTTGGGCTTGTCGGTGGCGGACCAGTTGTATCGCCAGTACCCAGATCGCCCAGAGAGCGATATTTCCAAGATGCGCGCTAGCATGGTCAGCCGTTATGGCCTCGCGGATATTGCCCGAGAGATTGGCCTTGGTCAGCATATTTTGCTGGGTAAGGGGGAGCGCGCCACGAATGGTCAGGATAAGGACTCCATTTTGGCGGACACCACCGAGGCGATTTTCGGCGCGGTGTACCTGGAGCATGGGTTTGATACGGCCCGCGAGGTGATTTTGCGCCTGTTCAAGTACAAGATTGATCACGCCTCTGCGCAGGGATTGCATGCGGACTGGAAGACGGCGTTGCAGAATTTGGTGTCGGAGCGCAGGCTGCCGCAGCCTGAATATGAGACATCGTCGGTTGGGCCGGACCATGATTTGGTGTTCACGGCGATCGCCCGCGTGGGTGAAGCTGAGCTGGGTACGGGGAAGGGGCCCAGTAAGAAGCAGGCGGAGCAGCAGGCGGCGCGTGTGGCGTTTCATGCCCTGCGGGATAATGTGACCACGCTGCCGGATGCCTGAGCTTCCCGAGGTTGAGGTTGTCCGTCGCGGCCTTGAGCAGCATGTTCAGGGCAGGACGTTGGTGGGGCCTGAGGTTCTGCATCCCCGTGCCGCGCGCCATAACACCACCCCGAGGGACGTCGAGAAGCGTCTCGACGGCGCGGTGGTGCAGGCCGTGGAGCGTCGTGGGAAGTTCCTGTGGCTGGTCTTGGGGGATGAGGCGCTGCTAGTGCATCTAGGTATGAGCGGGCAGATGCTGATGAAGGGGCCGGAGGAGACAACGCACCGTCACCTGCGCGCGCGGGTTCATCTTGATGACGGCAACCAACTGTGGTTTGTGGATCAGCGTACGTTTGGTTATTGGTCGGTAGTGCCGCTTATCGACGCCCCGGTTCCCTCAGCTCATCAGCGCATTCCAGCGTCGATTGCGCACATTGCGCCGGATTTGCTGGACCCGACGTTGGATCTGAGCGACCTGGCGCGCGCGGTGAAGCAGAAGGACACAGAGGTTAAGCGCGTGTTGTTGGATCAACGCGTGGTTAGCGGGATCGGCAATATTTATGCTGATGAGATGCTGTGGCAGGCGGGGCTGCATGGAAGGCAGCGGGCGTCGAGAATAGCAACTTCGCGGTTGGTGTCGCTGTTAGAGGCGGGGCAATCGGTGATGGAGCATGCATTGCTGCAAGGCGGTACAAGCTTTGATGACTTATATGTCAACGTCAATGGTGAGTCGGGGTATTTTGACGTGTCATTGAACGCGTATGGGCAGCAGGGCAAGCCATGCCCGCGGTGCGGCGACGCAATTGTGCGAGAGGAGTTCATGAATAGGGGCAGCCATTTCTGCCCGACATGTCAAAAAGAATATTGATATCTTGCATATTCATCACTGGGGGCAGCTAAGGTATGTCTTTATGGATGCGCTGACAGAAAAGATTGATTTGTTCAACGAAAAATACTGGATTTTTGTCCTGTTCTTGCTGGTGGGGGCTGGCCTGTACTTCTGTGTCCGCACCGTGGTGGTACAGCTGCGCTACATTCCAGACATGTTCAAGGCGGTCGCAGAACCGCCGTCTGAACTGGAATCTGGCCAGAAGGGCATTTCCGCGTTCAAGGCGTTTACCATTTCAGCTGCATCTCGTGTGGGTACTGGCAATGTTGCGGGGGTGGCGTTGGCTATCGCGACGGGTGGTCCAGGTGCTGTGTTCTGGATGTGGACATTAGCGATCATTGGCGGTGCTACCTCCTTTGTGGAATCCACCTTGGCGCAGGTATACAAGGTACGGGATAAGGATTCCTATCGAGGTGGACCGGCCTACTACATCACCAAGGCGCTGGGATGGCGCTGGTTGGCGGTGCTGTTTGCCGTGCTGATCACTGTTACCTACGGCTTTGTGTTTAATGCGGTGCAATCCAACTCTATTGCGGGTTCGATTGCTAATTCCTTCGACCCCGAGGGCACCAACGCCATGCGCATCAAGATTATCGCGGGTGTGGTGTTGGCCCTGTTTACGGCGCTGATCATTTTCGGTGGCGTACAGCGCATTGCCACCGTGACCCAGGTGATCGTTCCGATCATGGCCGTGGCTTATATTGCGGTGGGGCTGATCGTGGTGGTGCTGAACATTCAACACGTTCCTGGCATGATCGGGACCATTGTGGAGCATGCATTTGGCATTGAACAATTCGCGGGCGCAGCGCTGGGCCAAGTGGTATTGAAGGGGGCGCAGCGCGGACTGTTCTCTAACGAGGCCGGTATGGGTTCAGTACCCAACGCGGCTGCAACGGCATCGGTGTCACACCCGGCGAAACAGGGCCTGATCCAAACGCTGGGCGTGTATTTTGACACGATCGTGGTGTGCTCGGTCACGGCATTTATTATTCTGCTGTCGGATCGGGTCGGGTCGGATTCTGAGGGCGGCATTGCACTGACCCAGAACGCACTGGCGGACAGCGTCGGCGGCTGGGGCGTGCACTTCCTCACGGTGATGATTTTGTTCCTGGCGTTTTCCTCCGTGATCGGCAACTACTACTACGGCGAGGCGAATATTGAGTTCCTGACCAGGAACCGCATGTACCTAAACATTTTCCGCGCAGTTGTGGCGCTGTGCGTGTTCGGTGGTGCCATCGGGTCGGTGCCTTTGGTGTGGTCGCTGGCGGATACCTTCTCTGGGTTCATGGCAACGGTGAACTTGATTGCGTTGATTCCGCTGGGCGGGGTGGCCATTGCCGTGCTGCGGAATTTCTCCAAGCAGCGCGCCCAGGGTATCAACCCGGTATTCCATCGTGATGATGTTCCGGGGCTGAAGGGCTGGGACGGCATGGAATGCTGGGACGGCACGGACCCCATCACCTGGCGTGATAAGGAAACATCGGCCGATATCAGCGCCTAGATGCGCTACGGGGTGGCGACGGTGAATGTACCGTCGCCGAGGGCGTCGACAGTAACACCACGGAAGTCGGGGATGTGCGGATGCGCCTGCATGCGGTCGTCATGCTGCGCCGCAGACCCCACAACCACCACCTGAGCCCCGGCGGCAATACCTGCGGTAATGCCCGCGTCAGCGTCTTCGAAAACAACAGTCTGGCTAGGGGCAACCCCTAGCTGCGATGCTGCGGTGAGGTAACCCTCGGGGTTGGGTTTACCTTGGGTGATCGTCTCGGGGGTGACCAACACGTCGGGGATGGGAAGCCCCGCCGCCACGATGCGGGTTCGCGCCAGGTCGGCGGTGGCGCTGGTGACCACCGCGTACGGCACGCCCAGCTGGTCTAGCTGTTGAAAGAACGCCACGGCACCAGGAATTGCTACGATGCCGCTGGTGATGCGGATTTCCTCAGCTGTGCGTTCGTCACTGAGGTGTTGGTGCTCGTCCGCCGATAGGTCCGGCAGGAAATGTGCGATGGTGGTGATGGAGGGGCGCCCGTGGGAAAAACTGAGAATGTCGTCAGCGTCGAGGTTGTGGCGCTTGGCAAATATCCGCCATAGTTTTTCCACAATGGCGTTGGAATCGAGGATGGTGCCGTCCATATCAAAGAGGAAGGCGCGGCCGGTGGCAAGGAGATGAGTGCGTGACATGAGGGGTGGGCCTTTCTGGTGTGTGCCCAACAAAAGGAACGTGGGGGTTCACTTTCGATCATAGGCTTGCAGTTGCTCATGTGGTGCTTGCCTACGCTGAGGTTGCTTACACTGGGACCATGGAGACACTTCGAATGACAGCCTGGGTGCACGGCACCGTACAACATGTGGGTTTCCGCTGGTGGGTGCGCAGCGAGGCACTGGAACTCGGACTTTCCGGTTCGGCCACAAATTACCCAGATGGTCGGGTATGCGTGGTGGTGGAGGGAGACCGCCCGCAATGTGTGGCCATGTTGGGATTATTGATGGAAAACCCGTCATCAACCGGGCGGCCGGGACACGTGACCTCGGTGATTGACCAGTGGTCGACGGCGCGCGGTGTGTCAGGGTTTGAGGTTCGTTGACGGATCACAATCAGCCGTGAAAGCCTCTTCACGCCTCCCCAGTGTCAAGTCACATCAATGTTAGTATTTACCGGTGCATTTGAAATCGTTGACGCTGCGGGGATTTAAGTCTTTTGCGTCGTCAACGACCCTGAAATTCGAGCCGGGTATTTGCGCCGTGGTGGGGCCGAATGGGTCTGGCAAATCCAATGTGGTGGATGCCTTGGCGTGGGTGATGGGGGAGCAGGGTGCGAAAACACTGCGCGGCGGCAAAATGGAGGATGTTATTTTCGCCGGTGCGGGGGATCGCAAACCCCTGGGCCGAGCGGAAGTGACGCTGACCATCGATAACTCCGATGGCGCTCTGCCCATTGATTATTCTGAAGTCTCGGTGACGCGCCGCATGTTCCGCGATGGAGCCAGCGAATACGAAATTAACGGCGCCCGTGCCCGACTGATGGACATTCAGGAATTGCTGAGCGATTCCGGTATTGGCCGCGAAATGCATGTGATTGTGGGGCAGGGGCGGCTGTCGCAAATCCTGGAATCCCGCCCTGAGGAACGCCGCGCTTTTATCGAAGAGGCGGCTGGCGTGCTCAAACACCGCCGTCGCAAGGAGAAGGCGCAGCGCAAACTGGTGGGCATGCAGGCGAACCTGGATCGCCTGACGGACCTCACCACGGAACTTGGCCGCCAGTTGAAGCCGCTGGCACGCCAAGCTCAGGCAGCGCGCCGGGCGCAGACAGTGCAGGCCGAGCTGCGGGATGCGCGCCTGAAGCTGGCGGCGGATGAGTTGGTGCGCTTGTCGGAATCGCTGAGCTCCGCGACGTCGAAAGCCGAGATGCTGGCCGAGCAGGTCACATCGGTGACGCAGGTGTTGGAGGAATCCACGGAGACACAGCTGGAACTAGATGCTGCGTTGACCGCCATTACTGCTGAGTCAGAGGCTGCGCAGAAGCTGTGGTTTGAACTGTCGGCGTTGGCGGAGCGCGTCAGCGCCACCATTCGTATTGCCGCTGATCGCGCGTCCAGCCAAGGTGCCGAACCCGCCTACCAGGGCCCTGACCCGGATGACCTGGAACGCCAGGCTGATGCCGCCGACGAGGAGCAGCGGGAATTGGATGAGGCCGTTGAGGTGGCTCGCGAACGCCTCGACGCCATCAGGGAGGAAGTGGAGGAGCGGGAAGCCGCTGCCCGCGAGGCCGACCGTGAGCATTTGGCCCAGGTCCGGGCCATTGCGGACCGCCGTGAGGGAGTGGTTCGCCTGCTGGCTTCCGAGGAATCCCTGCGCGCACAGTTGAGCGCCGCGCAGACGGAAGTCGAGCAGCTATCGGAGCAACTGGAGGAGACCGCAGAGACGCTGGCCCGCGTGAAGGGAGAGTCTGCGGAGGTTGCGGCGAAGCAGCAGTCACTGAGGGATGAGCGCGAGCCGCTTGCCGAGGCATCGGACCGCGCAGATCAGGAAGCGCAGGCCGCTGAGCAGCGTTTCGAGCAGCTGCGGGCTGAGGAGCGAGACCTGGAGCGCGCCATCTCCCGGGTGGAATCCCGCATCGACACCCTGCAGAGCACAGCACCCGTCGCCGATGCGGCTGAGGTGGTGGAAAGATTCGGCACGTTCACCAGCATCGCTGACCTCATGCAGGTGGAACCCGGCACGGAACAAGCCGTTACGGCGGCGTTGGGTGAGGCCGCCACCGCACTCGCCGGGCACGTCACCGACGACCTCACCGCAGCGCTGACGGCGGACACCATCAGCCGCACCACACTCATCCACCAGGGCACCACCGCCGACCCGTGGCGTCTTGACGCAACCCTCCCCACCGGCTGCACCTGGCTGCTCGACCACCTCATACTCGATGCCTCAGTGCAGGCACCGCTCACCCGACTGCTTGTCGACGTCGCGCTCACACCCAACCTCACAACCGCGCGTGCCCTGGTGGACACCGACCCCCGACTGCGGGCCGTCACCCTCGACGGCATCCTCGTGGGGGCCGGTTGGATGAGTCTGGGTGCCGGTGCGCCCAGCCCCGTGGAGAACGCCGCGCAGATCGCAGCCTCCCGCACCGCACTTGACGAGCTGACAACTAAACTGTCCGAACTGTCCGGCACCCTCGAAGGTGCACGTCAGGCGGCTGACGACGCCCGCGTCCACGCCGCAGCCACCACCGCCGCTCTTCGCGATCACGACGGACTATCGCGCACCCTTGACGCCGAAGCGTCACGGCTCGACCGGGAAGTGCGCTACGCAGAGACGAACCAACAAAAGATGATGGGGCGCGTCGCCACCGCGGAAGCCCGCGTGGAAGAGACGTCAACCCAGCTTGAGGACACGCTTGACCGCCTTGCCCGGGTTGATGACGACGCTCAAGATGATGAACCCTCCACCGAAGCCCGCGACACCACCGCTGCGGCACTCGCACAGGCGAAAGCCATGGACGTGGAGGCGCGCCTAGCACTGCGCACCGCCGAGGAGCGCGCCGGGCAGCGGCGTGGACGCGGTGATAGTTTGCGCAGGCAAGCTGAGTATGAGCGGCAGGCTAGAGCGCGGCACGAGCAGGCCATGGCCAAGCGTCGGGCGCAGGCAGAGCTGGCGCGAACCGTAGAGCTGGGGGCGCGGGACGTCGCAACGCGGGTGGAGCAGGCGACGGAGCAGGCAGCGCGGCATCGTGACGAGGTGAACGCCCAGAAAAACGACATTGCCTCGCGCCTTGCGCAGGCCAAAGACGCCGTGCATGCGGCGCAGATGCAGCTGAATAAGCTTACCGACAGCGCTCATGCCTCCGATATTGCGCGCAGCCAGGCGCAGGTGCGCATCGAGGAAGCCCAAGAACGGGTGGTACAGCAGCTGGGCATGCCCGCCGAAGACCTGATGGCTGACTATGCCCCTGGTGAGGATTTCGATCGGGACGCCGAGCGGGCACGCCTGATACAGGCGGAAAAAGACTTGGCAGCGCTGGGCAAAGTCAATCCCTTGGCATTGGAAGAATACAAGGCGCTGGAGGAACGCTACGAGTTCTTGGCCAACCAACTCAACGACGTGGAGCAGGCCCGGCGCGACCTCAACGATGTGATTGAGGATGTGGATGCGAAGATCCTGCAGTTGTTCACCGATGCCTGGCACGATGTGGAGGCTGCGTTCCCAGAGGTGTTTTCCACTTTGTTCCCGGGTGGGCAAGGACGGTTGGTGTTGACCGAGCCGGAGGACATGCTCACTACTGGTATTGAAGTGGAGGCGCGGCCGCCGGGTAAGAAGGTCAAGCGCCTGTCATTGCTGTCTGGTGGGGAAAAGTCGCTGACGGCGTTGGCGATGCTGGTGGCTATTTTCAAGGCACGGCCCAGCCCGTTTTATGTGATGGATGAGGTGGAGGCCGCCTTGGATGACACGAATTTGCGTCGGCTGATCGCGTTGTTTGAGAATCTGCGGGAGACCAGCCAGTTGATTGTGATCACGCACCAGAAGCCCACCATGGATGTGGCTAACGTGCTCTATGGTGTGACCATGCGCGGCGATGGTGTGACGCGTGTGATCAGCCAGCGCATGAGTCCGATGGCAGCCGCAGCCACCTCCGCCGAGACCTAACTAGTGGTGGTTGTATCGTCCGAGCCCGCAGTAGTCCCACCCAGCGTCGCGCCAGCGCTGCGGGTCGAGGGCGTTGCGGCCGTCGATGATGGCGGGGCGGTTCACCACTGCAGCAACTTCTGCGGGGTCGAGCTGCACAAAATCCTCCCATTCGGTGACTAGCACCACCACATCGGCGCCGGTGAGCGCGCGGATCGGGTCGGCTTCGGTGGGCAAGTCGGGGCGAACTTTCGCCACCGCGTCCAGGGCTTTCGGGTCGGTCACCGTGACTACCGCGCCCAGGTCATGCAGGCGCTGCGCCACCTCCAGGGCGGGTGAATCGCGGATGTCGTCGCTGTTGGGTTTGAATGCGGCACCCAGCACCGTGACGTGTGCGCCGTCCACGTTGCCGCTCAGGCTGCGCAGCACTTCCGAGACCACGCGATCTCGGCGGCGCTGGTTGATGGAATCGACTTCCTTCAAAAACGACACAGCTTCCTGCACGCCCAGCTCTTCGGCGCGGGCGACAAAAGCGCGAATGTCTTTGGGCAGGCAGCCGCCACCGAATCCGACGCCGGCGCGCAGGAAACGATGCCCAATGCGTGCGTCATACCCAAGGGCTTCCGCCAGCTTGGTCACATTCCCGCCGGTGGCTTCGCATAGTTCAGCCATGGCATTGATAAAGCTGATCTTGGTGGCCAGGAAGGAGTTAGCAGCCACTTTCACTAGTTCGGCGGTGGGGTAGTTGGTGGCTATTTTCGGCACGCCTTCCGCAAGGATCGTGGCGTACACCTGGTCCAGTGCATTCTCGCCCAGCTGGGCGAGGTCGGGGTCATTGGACAAGCCATAGACAATCCGGTCAGGGTGCAGTGTGTCAGCCACGGCGAAGCCTTCCCGCAGGAACTCGGGGTTCCACACCAGGGTGATGCCGTGCGCTTCAAGCCGGTCGGCAAGGTTCTGTGCGGTGCCCACCGGAACGGTGGATTTGCCCACCACCACGGGGTTATGGTCGGCAGTGCCCGCGGCTGCTATGACGGCCTCCACGGCGGAATCCACGTAGCTCAAATCAGCGGCACCGCTGTCAGCGGATTGTGGGGTGCCCACTGCAATGAAATGCACATCCACATCAGCAAGTTCATCCGTTGCTGGTGCCGCGACAAAACGCAACCGTCCGCTGGCCAGGGAGTCCCGCAATACGTCTTCAAAACCAGGTTCGTAGAACGGTGAATGCCCCGCAGACAGCGCAGCGATTTTTGTAGCGTCGGTGTCCACACCCACAACGTCATGCCCCAGCGAGGCCATGCACGCGGCGTGGACGGCTCCGAGATAGCCACATCCAATGACGGAAATTTTCATGATGGTTCCTTTCAGGGTCACAACGTTACGCAGGTGTCTACCCAACCGGGCAGCCAGTCCTTCGAGGTCGGGCGGAAGGCATATACGCAGGCCAGCCGCAGGAGCGCGGCGCGGCGGTAGGTCTCAAGCCGCGCCGGGTTGACGTTGAGCGCTGCGGCAACAGTATTCACATGGCCTGCGATGGTGTCGCTGGTGCTGGGGGTGAAGATGTTTTGGGTTAGTCGTAGGTCGGCGTGCGCGAGCAGGTTTCCCAGATCTAGGGCTGCCTCGCCGCGTGCTGCAGTGTCCACGTCGAGCACGCCGAGTGTGGAGCCGTCCCACAGGAGTTGCTTGTCGTGGAGGTCGCGGTGCAGCACCAGCGGGCGATCTGCTGGCCCTGCGACCAGGTCATGCGCGGTTTTTTCCACCATTGCGCGGAAACGAGGCAGTTCTGGCAAGGCGTCGAAAAGCTCGGCGAGTTCCAACCAGCGGGTGAGCACGGTGGCTTCGGCGTGGGCGTCGTGCTCGGGCAGGTCGTTTGCGTCTTGGGTGACCAGTTCAGGCCATGTTGTTGCAAAATGCAACCAGCCGGACGCGCCTGCTTCCCCGAGGCTGTGTAGGGTCGATCCGTTGACGCGGGAGAAGTCAACATGGGCATTGTCCACGTTCTGTACATGCGCCGATGCCAGCCCAGCGATGGCGCATAGTCGCCCGACTTTGGTGGTGACACGTGCCAGTGCGGTGGCCTTGCCATCGCGGACGCATTTACGCACGTATGTGTCGTTGATGATCACGGCGCGGCGGCCCAGGCGGTGGACAACGAGATCCCCAGAGGCGGGTGGTTCGAGGGACGGCAGTGCTGGGTCGACTGCAAAGTCCGCGAGGTGGATGCTCCCGTCGGGGTTGATGCGTCCGGCGCGGATCCGGCCACTGTCGTCGTGCTGTTCAAAAGTGAGCGTGCCATCGACGTGCGGCCAGCCTCGGCGGATGCGGGGCACCGTGGCAAGTGCGCTGAGTGCGGTCATGGTAGAACCTCCTTTATGCGATCCAGTTCCTCGTTGATACGTTGTTCCCAGTCTGGTTCGGCTGCGCGGAGTGGTTCGGCGAGGCGCATGAGCATGGCGTGTGCTGTGGCGCGGCGGATGTCGGTCTCTGAGGGGAGTGCGCCGCCTGCGGCCGCATAGCCTGCAAGAAACGCTTCCCCGATGGGCTGGTCTACCACAGACAGGTAGGTGCCCAGGTCGGTTGCGGGGTCGCCGAGGTGCGTCCGGTCGAAGTCGGTGAGCCAGAGGGCACCATCGTTGTGTCGGAATAGTACCTGGTCGGGCGAGGCGTCGCCGTGGAGAAGTGCGGTGTGTCGGGGTGTGCTGCAGTGCGCGGCACGATCGTCCGTGATTTTCCCCGCAACGTCCCGAACGCCCGCAGCCAGATCGGATGACAGGTGGTCGAGAACACGTGCATGTGTGGCACCTGGTTCGGTCTGCGCAAAAACATTCCTGCGCCGCTGCAGCTCTGCGGCTACGAGTGGCGGCAGCATATCGACGCCCCAGTGCAGCTCCGCCAGCATCTCACCCGCGTCGTAGGTGGAGCTGATGTCACCGAATAAGGTGAGGTCCCCGTCGCCAACAAGGGTGTGGACGCTGCGGTGCAGGTTGCGGCCGTCGTCCAGTCGGGTGGGGGTGGCAACAATATCAGCGATGGCTTTGTGAATGCTCATGTCCATCGGGTCTGCCTGAGCAGCGATGCGGGTCACAGTTGTGTCTTCGTCGCTGCGGTAGACCAGCCTGCGGGCTGGATTGTAGCGGAGGATGGCATCGTCGTGTTGGGCCTTGGTGATAGCGGCGCTGTCGCCAACGAGGTACGCCCCGAGTTTGGCGTCGGTGAGTAGTTCTCCGTGTTGGAATATCAGCCCGTTGTCGGTCTCCGTTGAGCTAAGGCGCAGTGCGTGTCGGCCAGCCCAGTGTTCTGCTTTGTCGGCTTTGCCTCGGCTATCTGGCCAGAGGAGACGCGCCCACCCGACGGGAGTACCTGCGTCCACACTGACCAATGCCATGACAATGGAGGTGTCGGGTTTGATACGCAGGCGGCTGGCGCGAACGGGCATGCCACACATAGCGCTCAGCCGGGTGCGATCAAGCACAGTGTCTAATGCGACGCGGGTGAGGGATGGGGACTGCTGCATGGTCAGTCCTCAATCCTGATGTCCATGGTGGCGCGGTTGCTGGCATCCACCCAGTCGCGGAATTCCTGGCTGGTGGCAAGCAGTTCGGCGGGCGAGCCGTCGAGAAGCACCTGGCCGTCTTGCACCCACACAACGCGGTCGGCGCGGAGTGCCACGTCGGCGTCGTGGGTGACGGCAAGGGTGGTTCGGCCGGCAACGAGTTGTTCGATGGCGTCCATGACCAGCGAGGCGGATTCGGGGTCGAGGCCGGTAGTGGCCTCATCCAGCACCACAACGGGTGAGTTACGCAGGAGTGCGCGAGCAATGGCGATGCGCTGGCGCTGTCCGCCAGAGACGGTGCCGCCGCGTTCGCCGACGATGGTGTCGTACCCGTCGGGTAGTTCCATGATGAACTTGTGGGCGTGCGCCGCTCGAGCTGCTTGCTCGATCTCCTCGTCAGTGGCGTCGAAACGCCCGAAGCGGATATTCTCCCGAATCGTGCCCGCGAACAAGACGGCTTCCTGGTGCAGGATGGACACGTTGGAGCGTAGTTTCTCCAAATTCAGCGTGGGCAGCGCCCGTCCATCAAGGGTGACGGTGCCGGAGGTGGGGTCAATGGCGCGCACCAGTAGGGACACCAGCGTGGATTTACCAGCACCGGACGGCCCCACAATGGCGATGTTCTCACCCGGGTCAACGTCCAGATTGAAGTTACGCAGCACCGGGTGGCCGTCGTACGCGGTGTTGACGTCAATGAATCGGACTTCACCTAAGACTTTATGCAGGCGGGCGGGACGTCGCGGACTCACAATGTCAGATTGGATGTCCATGAGGTCTGCCACGCGTTCCCCAGACGCACTAGCGCGGGCGATGCGGCCGGTATATTTGGCCATGTCGCGCAGGGGCTTCATGGTGGTGCGCAGGTAAGTGGTAAACAGCACCAAATCACCCAAGGTCATGGCACCATCCAACACGCGAAAGGCGCCGCCGATCATCACGGCTGCAGAGGCCAGGCCCACGATCACATCAGTGGTGCGTTCCAGCCTCGCCGCCAGCCGTCGGGACGTCACGCCGGTGTCGAGGGAGATGCGGTTGGCGTCCACGAAACGCTCCCCAATGTGGTCTTCCAGCCCGTAGGACTGCACCACCTTGATGGAGGACAGGGATTCCTGCGCGGTGTTGGCCAGGCGGCCTTCGGCTTTGCGGGTGCGACGTGAGGCATCCGCAATCTTCTTTGACGTTCCCGAGGAGGTGACAAAAAACAGCACCATGGCGATCACCACCACCGTCGACAACAACGGATCCAGCACGATCATCACCACCAGCATCACCAGCAGGGTAATCATGTTGGCCAGCAGTGGAAGTCCCGCTGTCACCGCCACTTCCTGCATCCTGGCCACGTCACTGACCACACGCTGCACCGTGTCGGCACTGCGGTTGCGGGAGTGGAACTGCTGGGAAAGGCGCTGCACGTGGCTAAATACCCGGCTGCGTAACGACGTCGCGGCACGCGAACCCACCAGCGAAAAGGCCACCGTTGCCAGGTAATTCGACAGGGCGCGCGCACCCACAATGGCCAGCAGCGCGACCCCACAGGTCAGCAGCAGTGCAGGAGTGGCAGATAGTTCATCTACTTTGGCGCCCAGGGATACGGACAACGCATCCACCACGATCTTGAGCGGCCAAGGCTCCAACACCCGGAAGCACACCTCACACAACAGTGCCACCACACCGACACCGATCAGTTTCTTTTCCGGTGCCACATCCTGGCGAATCAGCCGGAGGGTACGTCTCATTGACGTTGTTTGCTCAGCGCGTTTTGTGTTGTCAGGGTGTTCAGCACGTGAGGTATCCGGCACAGCCCTGTGCCGGGCAGCATTAACCATGAGGAATGTCCTCCTTCACACCAGCGTGGGCCAGAATGTGGTCCACCGTACCGGTCCAGCTGTGCTCACGCTCCGCCTGCCTGCGATTATCCGACCCCACCCGTGCCCGCTCGACAGGGTTGGCTACCAGGGCATCCAGTGCTTCTGCCAGCGCTTCTGGGTCAGACGGCGGCACCAAATACGCCGACTCGCCCATAATCTCAGGCAGCTGTCCCACCCGGGACGCCACCACCGGCAGGCCCGCCGCCATGTACTCATACACCTTCAACGGGGAAAAATATTGATCGGAATCGGTATCCATGGCGGGGTAAGGAGCCACGCCGATGGCGGTCCCCGCCATGTGCTGCGGAATCGCGTCGGGGGCCACGGCGCCCCGGAAATCCACATCAATGCCCAGAGAGCGGGCTAGATCATCGAGTTCGGCACGCATGGGGCCATCGCCAATAATGCGCAGTTTCCAATCTTTATGTGCTTGAGCGCGCGCACGCAGCAGAACATCCACCCCGTGCCACGGCTTGAGTGTGCCCACGAACGTCACCACGGGTGCGCCGGGTGATTCAGGCTGTGGGGTAATACGGTGCACATTCACGCCGTTCGGCACGGTAAACACCCGCGTCCCCTCCGTGCGGGCGATCACCCAGTCGCGCACGGGGTCGGAGACGCAGATTGTGGCCAATGCCGCCTGAACCTGCTCCTGCAATGCCGCGTCAGCGGCCTGCTCATCCACGAGCACGCGGTGTGTCCGCTGTTCATCAATCAACGGTGCGTTGACCTCCAGGATTCCCGGCACTCCGCACTCGGCGATGACGGTGCTGAATAGGGAATACCGCTCGTACACAAGGTCGTAGCCCCCGGCGCGAACCATGTCGGATACCGATGCAGATGCTGCCTGCTGGGCGCGTTCCCGCTCCTCTTCGTCGCGGGTGGTGATGGGAACGTCCACGATCCGCAGTTCCGCGAGGTCGTCAGGGACGTTGCTCCCACGACGGGTGGCATAGACGGTGACGTCGTGCCCGCGGCGTCGATACTCGCGCACCACTTCCTGAATGTGTACGCTGGCACCTTTCGTTCCAAAGACGGGGATGCCGGGGTCGAGGCAGACATAGGCGATACGCATGGCTGAGTCCTACCCCTCCGCCTTAGTGGATTGCTGCCACTCGGACAGCTGCGCAGCCTGCTGGCGGCTATCAAAGTGCTCCTCAATGAGCTGTCGGGCGTTGTGGGTCAATGCCGTGATGTCCACGTTGCCTTTGATCACGTCTTCCAGGGCGGCGATGAGTCCGTCGACGTCGTTGGGCTCCAGCAAAATTCCCGTCTCACCTGTGCGAATCACCTCCGGCAAACCGGTCACGGAGGTGGCGATGACGGGAATACCGGAGGCCATTGCTTCCAGCACCACGGTGGGTAGCCCGTCAATATTGCCGTCGGCGGCAGGCACACAAGGGGCGACAAATACGTGGGAATTTTTAATCAGGTTCCGAACTTCCTGTTGATTCAGTGGCCCGAGAAGGCGTGCGGATTCTTCAAGTCTTTCCTCAAGAATTTGTGCTTGAAGTTCAGAATACAATTCACCTGCGCCGCCAATGGATAAATCAATCTGATAGCCTTTGTCGCGCATTTTTGCCACGGCGTTAATTAAATCGGAGAATCCTTTTTTCGGAACAAGTCGGCCTATGGCGACAATTTTCAGCGGATCGGAAACGGGCAGGGGCTCGTGGAAGGGGAAGCGAGCCAGCTCCAGGGCGTTGTAGCGCAGGGAAATGGTGGCACCCGTCCCGGCTAGTGCTTCATCCAGGTAGGTTTTGTTGAACTGGCTGATGGCGATCACCCGGTCGGCGTCGCGGCAGATACGCCGCAGCCAGGTGGAGTCCACGCTTTTGTGGAAAATATCCTTGGCATGCGTGGTCAGGGTGTAGGGGATACCAGTGATTTTAGAGGCCATCCAGGCCATTCGGCCAGGTAGGGAGGCGAAATGCGCGTGCAGATGGGTGATGCCGTCATTGTGCACGGATTGTGCCAGCGCCACGCCCTGGGCGACCTCGTCGGCGGGTAGTTCCACCAGTTCCGGGAGGATACGCAGGAAATTGTCGCGCAGGGTGGGATGCTTAATGATGTTCACTAATTCCGCCCATAATCCAATAGCAAGAACAGGGCGTGGTATCCATGTGACTTCCGCCTGTACTCGGGCCAGTTCCGGGTGGAAGCGCGCATCAGTCGTGGGGCGAAGGGCGTAAATGCTTAAGTCATCGCCGTGTGCCTCTCTGGCCAGTATTTCGGTCACAATAAACGTTTCCGAAAACCGGGGATACACTTTGAGTACATAGCCGATGCGGGTCATTTGAGGGTGCTGCCTTCCGTGGAAACAAGATCAGTGTGATTTATCAGTTCTGTGGCGTAGTGCGCTGCAACATTCAATCCGTCCCGGGCTAAACTTGACCGATCAACAGTGCGGTGCACGGCATCGGCAACCCAGGCGCTCAGAGCGTTGGTGCTCACCGCGCCCACGCGCAGGTAATCAATAGCGCAAGCCTCATGCAAAGATTCGGCGCGAATGAGTTGTTCACGTCTGGGGTGTTCACGGGGAATCAGCAGCCCTGGGGTGTCAGTGCACAGGATTTCGCACACAGTGTTGTAACCACCCATGGCGATCACTGCCGACGCTCGCGCAATTTGGGTGCTCAGTCCAGGCCAGGAGTGGTGCACCTCGGTGTTCGGCCCGGCCAGCGAGGCGATGTGTTTGAATGCTCGTTCCTCAAGTTGTGGTCCGGTGACGATGATGTGGCGGTGGCCAGCGGGGACGTCGATACGCGTGGCCGATTTAAGGAGGTGGTAGCCGTCAGATCCGCCGCCCGCAGTGGTGAGGATGAAGGGCTCGGGTGCCAGGGTCGTGTCGTGATCTGCGACGCGCCGACCGTTGGCGAGGTAGCCGGTGAAGCGGAGGCGGTCGGTGAAAAAGTCGGGGATTTCGCCGGTTTTGAGGGGGTTATGCACGGCAGGGTCGCCGTAGACCCAGACTTCATCAACAATGTCGCAAAGTTGTTCGGGGTTGCCCAGTGCCTCCCATTCAGCGGCTGCAACGGCGGGTTCGTCCAACACCTCGCGTAGGCCCAACACTACAGAGGTGTGGGGGTGTGCCGTGCGTAGTTGTTCGAGCGGGGTGAACAGTTCCTTCCACACGCCGTAGATGTGCCGGTCGATGATCACCAGGTCTGGGGCGAAGGAAAGCAGTGTGGATTTAAGCAGTTCAGAACGCAACCGAATGAGGTTGTGGGTTGGTTCGCCAAGGCTGCGTGGCTGGTAGCCGTCTTTTCCTTTGGATATCCCGGGGATGGTGAGCCAGTCGAATCCTTGTGGCAGCGGGAACACGCTGGCGGGGGCGAGTCCTGAGACGAGCAGGCCGGAGACGGGACGTCCCGTTGCTGCAGGGATTGCAGCAGCGATGTGGTGGGCGATGGTCAAATTGCGTCGAACATGCCCAAGACCTTGGGAATCATGGCTATAGAGCAGGACGCGGACAGGGGTAGTTTCCATGATGTCTTCTCACTACGTTTCTCAAAGCATCTGGCCACATGGTGGTGTGGCGAAGAAATTAAACGACAGGATGGGTGAAGCAGGTAAAAGCAGTTATGTCAACAATTCTCTAGGGGATTGTTTAACCGTTTTTAGATGTTTCGTTAGCGCTCGCAATCAAAAAATTTCTAGAGGTTGGGAAGGGCGTGTCCTGGAAGTTCGTCCTGGAATTTTGTTCTGAAGTTTTTTCGGTGCGTAGCTAGGGTTGGTAAAAAAGCCAGACACCTGCTTTGTTTTTATTATAGTGGCCCGCACAAAAAAAGTCACATCAAAAAGGTAGACGGCCTATTTTAATGAATTTTTCACAATATTGGCAGCGCTGTTAGTTGGTGTGCTGTGTCCACGTCGTGCAAAACATGGATATGAAAATCATTTTTTTGTTACTGGCTCCTGATGGCGGGTTGAGCGGGGGTATAGCTAGGGTGCTATCGTATGGATGATGGTCATCGCTCATCGCGTGTTGCTGTCATGCATCTCGCCATCATTGCAGCTCATGGGTCTGTGGCTAATCTTGTGGGTAGTTGCTCCATGTGGCTATTGCTGCCCACGAATGTGAGGTGTGTGATGGATAACACCATCGTATTTTCCGTGACATTCATGATGTTTTCGCATCCACTAATAAATTCCAGTAAGAAAACTAATGAGAAAAGCTCAGAATTGCATGATTTATAGGCATTATAGCTGTCGCTACTGAATAAAATAGGGGAAACCGGTGAATGGGGCTGCGGCATCGCTACAGTCGGCGCCCTGGCCGGAGCTGTATAACCCGGGCAGTAGTGTTGCCGCTACCTGGGTTTTGGGGATGTGGCAACGACATAACAGCACGACAGTGCCTATGCGTAAGCTGGGCGCACGCCTTCATAGTGGGCTAGAACTCATTCATGCTATCGTGCTTCCCTTTGTGAATGCACAGGCTAGACTGGTGTGACTATCAGGTCATGTTCACAGTTTTCACGAACTAAGGGGTATTTTTTCTATGAGTGGTGACGCACTGGCTGCGACTCCCATTGCCGATCCCAACGATTCTTTACTGGGTTGGACGCTTCAGACGGAGCTGTCGCTGAACCAGCGCTTTAAAGACATCACGATGTTTGCCCAGTCGGATATGTCCGCCGATGAGCTTGAGCTTATCGACCGCTTCTACGGCACGTTTTTGTCTCGACAGTTGGCAGCGGGCGCTCAACTGGACACACTGCTGGATAACACCCCGTACTTAGCGGTGACTACGTTGGTATCTCGCGCCGCGCGGATGGTGGACCCTGAAAGCTTCTTCGCCGAGTACATCGGTGGTCTGGAACTTCACCCAACCCCAGAGTGGGTGGATACGGTGCAGCAGAAAACCCTCGATTTGTTGGCGCAGGTTGGCCTGTGGGTTCCCGAGGATACCCAGCCCACGGTTGAGGTGTTGGCACTGCATGCCGGGGTGACTGGCTCTGAGGTTGCGGAGCTGTTGGAACTTATGGATAGCCTGGATAGCGACGACGCGGAAGTACCGTTGGATGCTCTCCCGGCAGAGACCATGCCTGTGACGGCGGCGGTGGCGCAATGGGGCGTCGATACGCTGAAGCCCGTGGTTGATAAGGTTGCGGCTTTCCGGGCCTTTACACAGGCCCACCCCCATAACTGGCAGGAGCTTGAGCCACCTGAGCTTCCGGCCTTGGTTCGGGAGGCCGTGGCTGCTGAGCTGCGGGAACGTCCCGTGGGCACGCAAGATCGCGCAACGGCTGTGGGTATCGCCACCAGGGAGGCCCGTCCACGGTTGATTATCGACGCCGCGCGCCGCAAGGTGTGCCTGCGCCTACCGGAGCAGATCCTCCCAGAGGGGGCGGAAGAGATTCATTGGCGGGTGAACCTGGACGGCACCACCAAGATTTACCGTACTGGCCGACCGTGGGGCGAGACCGGACCGTTTGCGGAGTCCCTGGATGTGGCGATTGAACGCCAAGTTCGTGAGTTGACCGTCACGGATTCCACCACGGGCACTACCTGGGTGATTCCTGTGGTGGATTCGGATGATCCGGTGCTGGTGTTCAGCGCCAAAGGCCAAAACCTCACTGACAAGGTGTCTTTGCATTACGCAGAGCTGCTGGTGCTTTGCCCCTCGGATGCGACGCTGGTGGACGTAGTGGCTGGTGCGGATATTCCCGTCACTGACACCTTCGATATTGAGGGATGGGCCGGTTGGGTGTGCAGGCGTATTGACGCTCACGCAGCCGCATCTCTCCAGGTTGTTCGACCTGATCAGAAGCCCTCTATTGTGCAGCCGGTGCGGTGTATTGACCCTCGTCGCCGGGTGACTTTCCGTGACCCGGATGCCCCAGTACCGAACCTGTTTTCCTACGCTGGGTTGCCTGTGTACGCGCAGTCGCTGTTGGCGGAGTTTTCTCCCACGGTTTCGGGCCAACCAGAAACGTGGTACTTGTCTATCTCCTCATTTGGCGGGATCGGGCAGGCGGGGGAGGAGGTTGCCCCGGCTGAGCCGCTGGAGATTCCCGCCGAGGGCGGCGTGTTTGATGTGTTCGACCCTGATGCTTATGACGCGCCCTGGGTTGGGGAGTATCTGATTCGCCTGCGCGGCCCGCGTAACGAATCCTTCCGCCATGAGTTCGCCATCGTGGAAGGCATGCACGCGGTCACGGAGATCGCCGGGCCGTGCCGATCCTTCCGCATTCCAGCGCGCGGCGGTCTGAGCGAGGCGGCGTTGCTGGTGCGCAGTGGTGCTAAGCCGTTTGATGTGTCACCGAAGGAGGTGATGGTTCCCGCAGATGAGGCCGGTGCGAGCGTTGTGGTGTCCACCGATGAGGGCGACCAAATGCCTTTGCGGTTCATTCCGCCGCGTCTGCGGTTCGAGGTTCCGTTGGTCACCGAACCTGCGATATGGCGCACCACGCGCCTGGTGTGTACGCCCCGCCAGTGTGATGCGGATGGGGTGGTGCGTATCCGCGCGACGGGTGAGCTGGGCACTCCGACCATGACGGTACGTAACCACCACGGTGCACCGCTGCGAACAGTGAAGCTGACCACCGTGGATGGGGTGACGTATACGGCTCCCATGTCAGCGCTCGCGGCATCGATTAACGTGATCAACAGTGGGCGGCTAGAGCTTGAATGGACGGACCACCGCAGCGATAAGCGCGTGTCGGTGAACGTGGCGGAGGTAGAGGCCGCCCCGCACGCTACCGGCTGCCGTATTGAGGATGGCGCGCTGGTTTACGAGCAACCCGCCGCAGGTCGTAATATTGCCGCCTGGGTGTGGCCCGCAACCGCGCCGTGGGTGGGCGGACGCACTGTCCGTGACCAGCTTCCCGAGACGCTTCTCGACGCCGGTCCGCTCATCGTTCAACTTCATTCCGCCGATAGCTTCAACATGCTGTGGCCACCGTTGGTGCCCAGCGCTGATGCTTTTATCGCAGAGCAGCCGGGCTTCTATCACGACCCTAACCCCGCTCTGGCGGAACTGTCCGCGTTCCTTGCCGGCGAGCGCGAAGATGCGCCGTCCAACCCGGACATCATGCCCATACTCTGGGATTATCTTGATGGCTGGGGGAGTGTGGAGGCATCGTCGCTGGAGTCTCGGAAGGCAGTCATGGAAGCCATGGCTGCGTATCCCAGCGCGGCCTTGAAGGGACTGTCGGTATCGCTGGTGCCCGTGGAAAAGCAACCCGGGCGGGTCATTGCATCGGGATTGGTACACGGCGTGTTCAACGACGCGAAAGACGTCACAGAGATACACCGCACGGCCTGGATTGGCACTCTGCAGTTGTTGGGGCAGCTGCCCGCGCAGTACGCCGCGGCCGAAGTCGGCGAGGGACGCGCCGCGCTGCGCGACACCGTGTCCAAGCTGGAACAAGTGGCGGGTAAACGCCTGGTGGAGGCCCTTGCCACCGGACGCGATGCCACCTTGGACACAGCCTGTGTGGACCAGTCCATTGTGCACATTGCGCACATGGAACCCGCGCAACAGGACACGCTGATTGAGATGCTGTTCTCGCAGGCGGAGATCGTGCCTGGTCCGATCATGGACGATAGCGCCCGTCTGCTTGCAGTGTTTGAGACCTTCAAACAGCGTGCGGCACTCAATGAACTGCTCTCCGACCAGGCGCTAATTGCCACGGCGGTATCGCTGCTCCGCGCCTTGCGTGGTGCAAACCGCCAACTGTACGCTTCGGCACGTATTCGTTTTGACAAGCTGGACGGCGTGGACACCGATGACCGCAGCAACATCTGGACGTTGGCCCCGGTTATTTCCCTGGTGTTTGCGTTGACCGCGCGTATGCGGGCGCACGAACTGATCGGTAAGTCCAAGTTGCTCACTGAGGCGCGCACCGGCTGGAGTGCTCTTGCCGATGTTGTGCCCGATCTTGTCACCAGTGACCTGATTTCAGCGGAGGCTATGGTCTTGGCGGTGAAATACCCCGGCATTGGCGGATAAGTGGGTTCGTTTTCATTTTTTCGTTAACGGTGCCGTTGCGATACATTTGCGTGGTTGACTAGCATTTTTTGGCAGCTGCGGGTGTGCCGTAATGGCTATCGGACTGTCTACTTAGGTGAGATTCTGGGGCGAACCTGCCACTATGGAGGTTATGACTTTGACGGCCATTATTCTCATCGCAGTTTTTCTGCTGTTTATGCTTGGTGTGTTGATCCTGGTTGGGTTGCGGCGCAGCGATGCCAAGAAGGTATCCTTCACCACAACCGACGAACCTAAAGAACTCACCCAGCAGGAAAAGTCCGGCAACTATCAAGCCCACGGCGGGTTTAACTTTGCGCCCGCCAAAGCCGACGACAAAGAACCTGCGGTGCTTCCTGGTCAGGAGCTCAAAGCGGAGCCTTCGCACTTCGATCCTGCACCCCTAGAACAAGAAGCGCAGCAACAAGCTGTGCAGGAACCCGTCAAGGAACCAAAGGAACCAACAGCGGAGACCAAGCAGGCTGCGGAGACCGAACAGGCTGCAGCTGCGACGGAGTCCGCTGTGACGGAGCCACCGGCATCTGAGAAGACGAATGCCTCTCAGGCAGAGGATGAGGCTGCTGAAGAAACCACCAAAGAATCCGCCGAAGACAACACTGATGTGGCTGATTCCCAGGAAGAAGAGGAAGCCCCCGAGGAAGCCGCTGAGGTTTCCACCGCCAACGCTGTGGTGGTGGAAGAACTAGACGATGAGCTGGAACTTGAGGAAGTCGCCGCCAGCGAGGTGATCGCCGAAACACCCCCAGCAGAAACACCCGAGGAAGCACCCTCAAAGGAAAACACCTCAGACGAAGGCACCACGGACGCCGCCAAGGATGAGGATGAGACCGAGGATGACGCATCCGAACCTGACGAACATAAGGACGATGCTGAAGAGGCTAAAGAAGCTGCAGACTCTGCTCAAACACAGGTAGCCGCTGCGGAGCAAGCGCTGGAAGAAACCCCGGTGCCAGAGGCCCCCGCGCAGAAGGCAGAGTCCCAGAAGCCAGAATCCACGGCTCAGCAGCAGGCACCGAAAGAAGACATTGCTCCAGCTGCAGGTCGCCTGGGTCGGCTGCGTGGGCGGTTGTCTAAGTCCCAGAACGTGTTTGGCCAGAGTGTCCTGGGCATGCTGAGCGCTGGTGACCTGGATGATGACGCCTGGGAAGAAATCGAAGACACCCTGCTCATGGCGGACCTGGGAACCACCATCACCATGGACGTGGTGGAAAAACTGCGGGAGAAAATCGCCGAGCGTGGTGTGAGTAGTGAGGAGGAAGCGCGTGCCATGTTGCGTGAAACCCTCATTGAAGCATGCAAACCAGAGTTGGATCGTTCGATTAAGGCGATGCCTTACGAAGGCAAACCGGCTGTGATTATGCTGGTCGGCGTGAATGGCACGGGCAAAACCACCACCACCGGCAAGCTCGCCCGAGTCTTGGTGTCCATGGGGCACAAGGTGCTGTTGGGTGCAGCTGATACGTTCCGCGCTGCTGCGGCCGACCAGCTGGAGACGTGGGGACGTCGCGTTGGTGCGGACACGGTGCGTGGTGCGGAAGGCGCAGACCCCGCATCGGTGGCGTTTGACGCGGTGGCGCAGGGCGTCGATACGCAGGTTGATGTTGTGCTTGTGGATACCGCAGGCCGTCTGCACACTTCAGTGGGGCTGATGGACCAGCTGGGCAAAGTGAAGCGTGTGGTGGAAAAGAAAGCCCAAGTGGATGAGGTGCTGCTGGTGCTGGACGCCACCATCGGACAGAACGGTTTGATGCAGGCCCGCACCTTCCGTGACGTGGTGGACATCACCGGCGTGGTGCTCACCAAGCTTGATGGCACCGCGAAAGGCGGTATCGTCTTCCAGGTGCAGGAGGAACTGGGGGTTCCGGTGAAGCTCGTCGGCTTGGGCGAAGGCGCGGATGATTTGGCTCCCTTCGAGGTCGAAAGTTTTATCGACGCCCTCCTCGGCTAGCCCAGGCGAGACTCACAGGAAACGTGCAGGCGACTTTCTGGGAACGGCCAGCGTCGCCCTGCACAGTAGGGAGCATGAGAAAACGTCCTCTTGTTTCCCTAGTGATGGCCGGGCTGCTCGCCGTGACGGCGTGCTCCACCAATGACACACAGGTGGGTTCTACAAGCTCCGTCACCGCAGTGGCAGCCGCAGACAAATCCGCGACGACGACCGACGCGGCGTCGACCACACAAGAAACCATCGACGCCACCGCAGCCGCCGCCGAAGAATTTCTGGCCACGCTGAGCGATGAGCAAAAAGAAAAAGTCCTCTACGACTACAACGACGACACTAAAACCACGTCGTGGTCGAACTTTCCCGTCACCTTCGTGGAGCGCTCCGGTCTGAAACTCGGCGATCTCAACCAAGAACAACAAAAGGCCGCGCTCAAAGTGCTGAAAGCCCTGCTTAACGATGACGCCTACGCCAAAGTCACCGGCATCATGGAGGGCGACCAGTACCTCTACGACAAAGCAGGTTCCACAGACCTCGGCAACACCCAATACAACATTGCATTCTTTGGCAATCCCTCCAACACCTCCGCATGGGCGGTGCAGTTTGGCGGCCACCACGTCGGCATCAACGCCACCTTCGACAACGGTGCCATCACCTTCGCGCCCACCCACCTGGGCACCCAGCCAACCACCTACGTTGATGACAACGGCCAGACCAAATCCGCGCTGGGTGGCATGTATGAGACCGCTTTTGCGTTCTACAATTCCCTGACCGAGGAGCAAAAATCCAAGCTCTACCAGGGTGAGGAAGTGAAAAACTTGAGCTGCGCGCCGGGCGACACCTGCGACTATCCCACTGGTACCGGCATCAAAGGCTCCGACCTCACTGACGAGCAAAAGCAACTTCTGCTCAAGGTGATCGCCAACTGGGTAGACCTGGCCGACGGTGAGACCACGCAGAAGGAACTCGACGCGATCTCAGCGACTCTTGACGAGACCTACATCAATTGGTCCGGTGCCACCACCTACGACACCTCCCAGGGCAAAGGTATTTACTTCCAGATTTCCGGTCCGAAGGCGTATATCGAGCTATCCAGCCAGGACAATACCGCTGGCGCAGAGATTGATGGAGTGTCCACCTCAGGGTGGGGTCATATCCACACCATCTACCGCGACCCAACCAACGATTACGCAGGTAGCGCCACCCAACAGAAGGCATCCGCGCCGACAATGGGCGGAGGCATGCCGGGCGGTGGGGAAGGACCAGCTGGGAACGGCGGTACCCCGCTCAACGGCACTCCCCCCAATGGTGGCACCCCGCCGCAGCGGCAGTAACGGTGCCGGGACGCTGGGCATGCGGGGCCGTCGTTAAGCGGCGAAAGCTTGTTATTACCGCAATATTCTGTGGAACTTATTGAGTATATTTCTATCGCATGATAGATTCCTTCCTGATTGATCAAGCGTAACGCCACTGCAGCGCCACTACGCCGCGTAGGTGTTCTTGTGGCGCGAAGCTGATCGCGGGGTAAAAGTTATAGGATTGGGAAGATCAATAAGGGAGAACAGTAATGAAACTGATTACAGCCGTGATTAAGCCTTTCACGCTCGAAGATGTCAAACAGTCCCTCGAACAGGTGGGGGTCTACGGCATGACTGTCACGGAAATTCAGGGCTTTGGCCAGCAAAAAGGCCACACCGAGGTGTATCGCGGCGCGGAATACGCCGTGGATTTTGTGCCGAAGGTGAAGGTGGAAATCGTGGTGAGCAACGAGCAGCTCGACGAGGTTGTTGCCGCCATCGTAGACACCGCCCGCACCGGGAAAATCGGTGACGGCAAGGTGTGGGTGATGGATGTGGAAGAACTCGTCCGCGTACGCACCGGCGAGCGCGGAAACGACGCGCTCTAACTCAACCGCGAACTAGCCCGTGTCCCTTCTCGACGCCCCCGCCATCCGCGCCGCCACCATGGCTGAGGTCAGTACACTGTTGCGCAGCCTAGAGCTGCCGCCTGGCACCGCGCTAGCCGCCACCGGATCTTTTGCACGCGGAGAGATGACCCCGTATTCAGATATAGACCTACTGCTTATTCACCCAGATGGCACGCAACCCCCGCAGGCGGATGGGGTGTGGTACCCGATTTGGGATGCCAAAAAGCGTCTCGACTATGCGGTTCGCACCCCGCGCGAGTGCGAAGAGATGGTGGCCACTGACACCACGGCCGCGCTCGCACTCTTGGAGCTGTGTCCCATCGCAGGCGATGCCCAGCTGGTGGAAGAGGCCATTCAGCGGGTGCGCACGCGGTGGCGCCGGAGCGTGCCAAAGACCTTTAACACAGTGGTGGATACAGCTATTGCGCGCTGGAATCGGTCTGGTTCCGTAGTCGCTATGACCCGTCCTGATGTGAAGCACGGGCGCGGGGGACTGCGTGATATTGAGCTACTCAAAGCCCTGGCGCTGGGAAATGTGTGCGACGCGCCACCTTTAGAAGAGCAGCACCGCCTGCTGCTGGATATTCGCACCCTGCTGCACGTGGAAACGCGCCGCTCACGCGATGTTCTCGACCCCGAATGCGCCACCGATATTGCAACTCACCTTGGTTTCGATGACCGCCTGGACCTCTCGCGCGCGCTTGCCGATGCTGCCCGCACCATTGACACCACCCTCACTCAGGCGCTCACAACCGCGCGGCATGTTCTGCGTCGTCCCCGTAACTACCGGCGCAGGCCCGTGGACTTGGGGGTGGTGGATGCAGGCGATGAATTGCGGCTCAGCCGTAACCAATCCCTGGATGATCCGGGCCTAGTGTTGCGCGTTGGGGCGGCATCGGCCCGCACAGGGCTTCCCGTCTCTGCAGCTACGTGGCGCAGGCTTGCCAGCACCCCGCCGCTTCCCACGCCCTGGCCAGCGACTGCGACCGGTGATTTCTTTGCCCTTCTCGGATCCTCCGAGCACACGGCCCGTGTCGTGGGGGACATGGATACCCACGGGCTGTGGGAGCGCATTGTTCCAGAATGGGTGCATATTCGAGGTCTCATGCCCCGCGAACCTAGCCACATCAACACTATTGACGTGCATTGCCTGAACACGGTGGCCAACTGCGCTCACGTCAGCGTCAATGTGTCCCGGCCCGATCTGCTGTTGCTTGCGGCCCTGTTTCATGACATTGGCAAAGGATATAATCGCCCACATTCCCAGGTAGGGGCGGAAATGGTAACGCGTATGGCCGCAAGAATGGGGCTTAACCCGCGCGACCGCATGTGTGCGCAAACCCTCGTTGCAGAGCACACCCTGCTGGCCCGCCTCGCCGCCACCCACGACCCGTGGGATGACGCGGCCGTCGATACGCTGCTGGATGCGCTGCACTACGACCTCCTCACCGTGGAGCTCCTTCAGGAACTCACCGAGGCTGACGCTCGCGCAACCGGCCCTGCTGTGTGGACTGCGCACCTCAACCACGCCGTAACAACGCTTGCCAACCGGGCGCGCAACGCCCTCACTGCCGTCCACCCCCATAAGCCACACGTATCGACGCCCACCGACCTCGGCCTCACCAGCTCCGGCGAACTCGCCCACGTGCATTGGCGCGGCAACGACATTATCCCCATCCTTGCTCTCATTGCAGCCAAAGGCTGGAACATTGTCACCGCCCGCATCGTTGCGGAACGCACCACGGTACGCGCCGAATTCGACGTCCGTGCCATGCACGTCGGCGGATTCAACCAGGAGGAATTCATCCAAGGCTACAAATCCGGCGTGTTTTCCGCCCTCCCTGCCCTTGAACCCGCAGCAACCGCTACCCACTGGTTCGGTTCCGTGCTCGAAGTCAGGACGGTGGACCGCCGTGGCGCACTCGGCGCGCTCCTCGGCGTCATACCCGACTACACCTGGTGCACCGTCGAACTGCCTGGATCTACCATGATCGCCCGCTTCCACCTCTGCGGCGCATTTGACAGGGCAGCTGTGGAACGAAGCATTACCCGAGTTCTGGCAACCGGGTAACCCAACGGGCTAACATGGTGAGGCTAGCTAGCTAATATATTGAGGAAGTACATCGTGTTCGAGTCTTTGTCCGACCGCCTTACCGGTGCCCTTCAGGGACTCCGGGGTAAAGGCAAACTCAGCGAGGCAGACATCAACGCCACCGCGCGTGAAATTCGCCTGGCATTACTAGAAGCCGACGTCTCCCTGCCCGTTGTGCGCGCCTTTATTAAACGCATCAAAGAACGCGCAGCAGGTGCCGAAGTCTCACAGGCGCTCAACCCTGCACAACAGGTTGTCAAAATCGTCAACGAGGAACTTATTGACATCCTCGGTGGCGAAACTCGTCGCCTACAACTAGCCAAAACCCCACCCACCGTCATTATGCTTGCAGGTTTGCAGGGTGCCGGTAAAACCACACTTGCCGGCAAACTAGCCAAGCACCTTGCCGGGCAGGGGCACACCCCCATGCTTGTGGCCTGCGACCTGCAACGACCAGGTGCTGTCCAACAGCTGCAGATTGTGGCGGAACGCGCCGGAGTGTCCTGCTTTGCGCCTGACCCTGGCACTGCGATTGACTCCCACGACCACGACATGGGCACCTCCCACGGTGATCCCGTTGATGTGGCGCGCTGCGGCATTGAGGAAGCAAAACGCACCCAGCACGATGTGGTGATCGTGGATACTGCTGGTCGTCTGGGCATTGACGAGACACTGATGACGCAGGCTCGCAACATTCGCGATGCCGTTAACCCGGATGAAGTGCTCTTTGTTATTGACGCCATGATTGGCCAGGATGCCGTGGCTACCGCTGAAGCCTTCCGCGACGGCGTCGACTTCACCGGTGTCGTGCTCACCAAACTCGATGGTGATGCTCGCGGCGGTGCCGCACTGTCCATCCGCGAAGTCACCGGCAAGCCCATCATGTACGCCTCCACCGGTGAAAAACAGGATGATTTCGATGTTTTCCACCCCGAGCGCATGGCCAGCCGCATCTTGGGCATGGGCGATATGCTCACCCTCATCGAGCAGGCCGAGGCCGTTATGGATGAGGAAAAAGCCCTGGAAGCAGCCAGCCGCTTGGGCAGCGGCGAGTTGACTCTTGAGGACTTCCTAGACCAGATGCTCATGATCCGCCGCATGGGGCCGTTGGGCAACATCCTGAAAATGCTTCCGGGTGGCAAGCAGATGTCCGAGATGGCCGACATGGTGGATGAGAAGCACCTCGACCGCATCCAAGCCATCATTCGTGGCATGACCCCCGAGGAGCGCATCAACCCGAAAATCTTGAACGCTTCGCGCCGCAAGCGCATTGCCAACGGTTCCGGCGTCACCGTGACTGACGTGAACCAGCTGGTGGAGCGCTTTTTTGAGGCGAAGAAGATGATGGGTGCCATGGCCGGGCAGATGGGTATGGGTGGCATGGGCAAACGCTCTGCCACCAAGAAAAAACCCAAGGGCCGTAAGGGTAAAAACGGCAAACGCAAAGGCGGCGGCCGTAGGGGACCTTCGCAACCAAGGATGCCCATGGGTGGTTTCCCCGGCATGGGTGGCGGAATGCCCGGAATGCCTGGTGGTGGTATGCCCGATATGGCCGAACTGCAGAAGCTGCAACAGCAGATGGGCGGCAAACTCCCCAAAGGCATGGAGAACATTGACTTCAGTCAGTTGGGTATCGAGCAGGATAAGAAAAAGTAGCCAGCTGGCCGATGTTTGTGGATGCGCCTGCCAGCCGGTATAGTTCTAAGGGTTGCCCACCCTAGTGGGGAGCTTTTTCATGCTTCACCCTGCGTAACACCGCCCCCGACCACGGTCGACCGGTAGTCACACGCAGGCTCAATCCAAGGGCTGAACCGGCTGTTCGCACAATGCAAATGGTGACTGTACTGCCCAGTGACTACATGTAAGGAGCCATCATGGCTGTCAAAATTAAACTGCAGCGTATGGGTAAAATCCGTACCCCGCACTACCGTGTGGTTGTGGCTGATGCCCGCACCCGTCGTTCTGGCAAGGTCATTGAGAACCTGGGCATCTACGAGCCCAAGGCCAATCCTTCTGTGATTCGTATCGACTCGGAGCGCGCACAGTACTGGCTGGGTGTCGGTGCGCAGCCGACCGATCCGGTGCTGGCTCTGCTGAAGATCACCGGCGACTGGCAGAAGTTCAAGGGTCTGCCTGGTGCTGAAGGCACCCTGGAAGTTGCTCCAGAAAAGCCCTCCAAGCTTGACCTGTTCAACGCTGCTCTGGCAGAGGCTAACGATGCTCCCACCGCTGAGGCCATCACCGAGAAGAAGCGCAAGGAGCGCGAGGATAAGAAGGCCGCCGAGGCTGCTGCTAAGGCTGAGGCCGAGAAAGAAGCTGAGGCTGAAGCAGACGCAGAGATCGCTGCTGAAGAAGCTTCCGAGTAATAGAGTACTCAACACAACAAAACCGCCAGATACACAATCTGGCGGTTTTGTTGTGTTTAGACCTTTTCTGCTGTGAGCATTGTGAGCATGAGCACGTTGCCATCGGCGGAGGCATCTTCGGGGCAGTCCACGCGGTGAATAACGTAGGCGGGCAGGTGCACCGCAACACCTGGTTCCAAGCGAACAGTCTCGTCGCCACAGGTGAAATCAAGTGTTCCACGGAGGGCCTGCACGATAATGGGATGTGCGGCCTTGTGGTCTTGAAGCTGCTGTCCAGGAAGGAAATTGAAGGCGATGATGTTGGCATGATCGCCCTGGAACAGGCGTGACACGGCGGGGACGTTCCGGTCGGGGTTGGCGGCCGGGGCGTCGGCAAGCACGCGAACTGTGGACATTCCAGCCGTGGACTCGTTGTCGGCTGGACCGAAGGTATCAGGAGAATTAACGGGAATATTCATGCCTTCCATGGTGCACTTTTTTTGATGAATGCGCCATGAAATCAAGTGTTAATTTCGTTTCAGTACCATGCCGATGGCGTTCATATGGTTGGCATGCTCGCGGAACGTGTTCCGCATGGTGAGAATGCGGCGACGAATGTCCGGCTGGCGGAGAATATTAAAGACGATCTTTGCGGTGCGGAGGGGGCCTTCGTCGGCAATCATGCGGCGCGGTTCCAGCAGCGCCATGGGGGCGTGGTACACGCCGACCACGGTGAAACCGGCCTGCTCAGCGATTTCAGTCCACTCAGCGGTAGTCAAGGGCCTGGCGTTGACTTTGATTGCGCGGGCCAGGGCTCGCTGAATCTCTGTTTTGACCTCTGAGTCCAGCTCATCAGGAGTGAGCCCCAGCTCGTGGATGGCATAGTATCCGCCTGGTGCCAGGATGCGGGCGGCTTCCTGCATGATTTCCAACTTGTGCTTGTCTGTCTGCATGGTCAGCATTGCCTCGCCGACTACGATGTCGGCGGAATCATCGGGCAGCCCAGTCTCGGCGGCACTTCCGTTGATGATCTCCACGTTGGCAGGTGATGTGGGGGACTTTTCCACAATGCCCGCGAGGGTCTGTTTAGTGGTATCGACTGCATGAGGGTCTGCGTCAACACCGGTGTACGTGGAGGGCTTCTTCTGTAGAATTTCCTGCGCGGTGACACCCAGGCCGGGTGCAAATTCAACAACACGCTGGTCGCGGATGGGCAGTTGCTCAATGAGCCACCGGGTGGTTTCCAAACCTCCCGGCCGGAGCACTTTCTTGCCTACCTTTGCAAGGAGCCAGTGGCCGGCGAGGGGTTTCGAGGAAGTGCTGTCAGACATGGGAACCTCATAACGTCGGAATGGGTATTTGCTTAGGCTAAGATTACGCTGTTTTGCCGGATGTGGTGGTCTATGCTGTGTTGACATGGAGCTAAAGATTGGTCGCGTGGTGAAATCCCATGGAATTAAAGGCGAAGTGACGGTGGATATCAGCACCGACGAACCGGATATTCGTTTCGCCGTAGGGGAGGTTCTTCACGGGCGTCAGGGCTCCAAAGAGCATACGTTGACTGTTGAAGCTGCGCGTGCGCATCAACGTCGGTTGCTGGTCAAGTTTGAAGAGATCACGGACCGTAACGCCGCTGACTCGCTGCGCGGAACCGTGTTTTACGCCCCGCCACTGGACAGCGATGACGATGATGACGGCTTCTACGACCACGAGCTTGAGGGCCTACACGTGATTCATGATGGCGCTGATATCGGTGAGGTGACGGGTGTGCTGCACGGCCCAGCTGGGGAAATCTTGGAGGTGCGATTGAGCGGCGGCAAAGACGTGCTGGTCCCGTTCGTGCACGCCATAGTGCCAGAGGTAGATCTTGATGCCGGTACTTGTACCATTACCCCGCCTGATGGACTCTTGGAGCTGTGACATGCGGCTTGATGTGATCACCATTTTTCCTCAGTACCTCGATCCATTTCGGCATGCACTGTTAGGCAAGGCGATTGAGAAAAATATTATTCAGGTCGGCGTACACAACCTCCGGGACTGGGCGACAGACGTGCATAAATCCGTCGATGACACGCCCTACGGCGGAGGACCCGGCATGGTCATGAAACCCGAGGTCTGGGGACCTGCACTCGACGACATTGCCGTTGGTGTTGCCGATGCACCCTTGCTGGAATCGGCGCAGCCCCACCTCATTAAGTCGGGTGACGCCGACGTGCACGGTGGCGGTGATCAAGAGGGCGTCGATAAGAAACCTCTGCTCATCGTGCCGACGCCCGCCGGTAAGCCCTTTACTCAAGACATGGCGCGGTCCTGGTCTGCGGAGAACCACATTGTGTTCGCCTGTGGGCGCTACGAGGGCATTGACCAGCGCGTCATCGACGATGCCGCTCGCCGCTACCGAGTCGAAGAGGTCTCGATCGGAGACTATGTGCTCATCGGTGGGGAAGTAGCGGTGCTGGTCATCGCTGAAGCTATCGTCCGCCTCATTCCCGGTGTGCTCGGCAACACGCGAAGCCACGAGGAGGACAGCTTCTCTGATGGCCTCCTGGAAGGTCCCAGCTACACCAAGCCCCGCACCTGGCGAGGGCATTCCGTTCCCGACGTGCTGTTTTCTGGCAACCATGCACTCGTCGATCGCTGGCGCCGCGACCAATCCCTTCTCCGCACCGCTTCTCGACGCCCCGACCTCATTGATGCTCTCCGTGCTTCGGGTGGCCTCAACTCAGCTGACGAAAGTGTGCTTGACAAGATTGCGGCGGCACGACCGGTGCGTGTGTCCCTAAATGTCCTGCTCACTCCAGCAGAATGGGTACGCAGCCAGGCACTACTCTCCGACGTGGAGGGATTCACTGTGGAATCGGTGGACGCCGAGGAAATGTCCGGCTTTTGTGAAGCCGAGAACATGCTGGTCGCCCAATATCAGCAGCTTCACGGGCGGTCTCCCGTTGTGGAAGTCGTGCACCGCATTGAGATAACGGGCACGACCACGCTTTCCGACCGCGACGTTACCCGTGCAGTCGTCAACTCAGCGTTCCCTGGCGGGACACTCTGGTACGGGACGACCATAGCGGAGTGAGTTTGGTAGAGCGTGGTGTTGGGGAGGCAGCTCATGATCTATCAAACTGCCATTTTTGGCCTTAAAATTGACACTTTCATAGAGCGAGGCGTTCGAGCATTGCAGCGCTCTATCAAAATGCCCGAGGAATGACTCGCTGGGCAATATGTCGTTGAAGTGCAGTTGGATTTTGCAGCAATGCGTTCGTGACTCTCATGGACTCCCAACCAAGATCATGCAGGATCAGAGTTACTTCCGCGTCGTAATCATGCTGCTTGCGTGTGAGGTGATGCTCACCATCGTAGAACAAGCCAACTTTTTCTTTGCGCCAACCGCAGTCAAGCTTGGTGACTAGACGGCCACCATAATATATCGGGATCTGTGTTGTAAGGCCAGGGTGCACCTGCGCGGCAATGAGGCGAAGAGCAGTCTCGGGTGGAGATTGGGCACCAGGATCTGACAAGCCCACAGCCTTTTCTACGATTGTTTTCTTTACGACACCCTTCGCTTCAGCCTGTATGTCTCCAAGATTGAGATGGGGATCTAGCTGCCGAATTGCGTCAATGAACTGCACAGATCTAGTTTCACCATAGGATAATCCCGGCACATTGTACGTCCACCAACCATGTGCATTATTCACAATGTCGCGAAGACATTGCGCGGCGGCGTAGGGAAGCATGGTCGTGCGTAGATTTGGAAACTCAGGGTCTGGCGTGCATGTTTCAAGGGAAGCGCTGAGTCGGCGACGATTCGGTCTGCGTAGGTCGGTCGTCTTGTAGAAACCACCCCTCACTAGCAGCGTCACCGGTGCGGTGTCAGTCCAGTATGAAAGCCCCGCATAGGAAGCGGCGGCCCAACTGTCGATCACAGCCTCGGGCGCTGTGAGGTGGTGGGCGCGGGCGCGGGTGATGATGTCCACGTGCGTTGAACCTTCAGTCCGCAGCATTCTCACCCCGTGGACAATTCCAGTAAACAAATGGTCAAGTTCCCTGCGTGAATGTCGGCACAGTAGTGTCTGGGTGCGTTCAGGCGTCATGTTTCCTCTGTAACCGACTATCTAGCACTAGCACCGCGACGTATCTCGCGCCTGTGGATAGCTCGACGTTATCCACAACCGCCGCGACAACATCTGTGTCCTTGCCCTGACCCGAACCGACAGCCGACTATGCTTGTTCAAATGATTAATTCCACTATTGCCCGCGAGCTTGGGGTGTCGGAGAGCCAAGTTGCAGCCACGGTTGCATTGTTGGATGAGGGGAACACGGTCCCGTTTATTGCGCGATATCGCAAGGAGATCACGGGCGGCCTGGACGACTCGCAGCTTCGCCAGTTGGAGGAGCGTTTGGCGTATCTCCGGGAGTTGGAGGAACGTAAGCAGAGCATCCTCGCCGCGATTGAAGAGCAGGGGAAACTCACCGACGATCTGCGTGCCTTGATTCTCGCCTGCGAGACGAAGGCCCGTCTAGAAGATTTGTATTTGCCGTTTAAGAAGCGCCGTAAAACCAAGGCTGATGTTGCCCGTGAGGCCGGGATTGAGGTGCTGGTGGATGCGCTTATCGACGCCCCCTCAACCGATGCCACCTCCGCCGCCACCGCGTACGTGTGTGAGGGTTTCGAGGATGAGAAGAAGGTACTGGAGGGAGCTCGCGCTATCTTGGTGGATCGCTGTGCCACCAACGCTGACCTGGTGGGGGAGGTTCGCGAGGAAATGCTGAGTCGCGGCCGCATGACCGCCTCCGTCGCGGAAGGTAAGGAACAGGAAGGCGCTAAGTTCAAGGATTATTTCGAGTTTTCGGAGTCTTTTGAGTCGCTGCCGTCGCACCGCATTCTGGCTCTGCTGCGCGGAGAAAAGGAGGGTGTGCTGAACCTGCATCTCGATGCCGGGGATGACGCATTCTATGAGGGGCTTATCGCGGATCGCGCAGGCATTGATACTACTAATCACTGGCTTGACGACGCCGTGCGTTGGGGCTGGCGCACCAAGCTCTATGTGTCCTCGGGGCTGGATGTGCGGATGCGGCTGAAGGAGAAAGCCGAGGCAGGCGCGTTGGAGGTGTTTGCCAAGAACCTGCGTGATGTGTTGCTGGCCGCTCCGGCTGGTCAGCGGGCCACGCTGGGGTTGGATCCGGGGTACCGCAATGGCGTGAAGTGTGCCGTGGTGGATACAACTGGCAAGGTGTTGGAGACCATGATCGTCTACCCGCACCAGCCGCAAAATCGTTGGTCCGACGCGGTGAAGGTGTTGTCCACGGCATGTGCCACGCATGGCGTGGATTTGCTGGCTATCGGCAATGGCACGGCATCCCGGGAGACGGAGAAGCTGGCATCTGAGGTTGCGGATATGATCGCCACCGCTGGTGGTACCCGCCCTACGCCGGTGGTGGTGTCGGAGTCGGGTGCGTCGGTGTATTCGGCTTCTGAGGTTGCTACGAAAGAATTCCCCGATATGGATGTGTCGTTGCGGGGTGCCGTGTCTATTGCACGGCGTCTACAGGATCCACTTGCGGAGTTGGTGAAGATTGATCCGAAGTCCATTGGCGTGGGGCAGTACCAACACGACGTGAACCAAAGCGCACTGGCAAAAACGCTGGATGCGGTGGTGGAAGATGCGGTGAACGCGGTGGGCGTGGACGTAAACACGGCGTCGATACCTTTGCTCACGCGGGTGGCGGGTGTGACGTCAACGCTGGCGGGCAACATTGTGGCGTACCGCGATGAAAACGGGGTATTTCCTAGCCGCGCGGCGCTGAAGAAGGTGCCGCGCTTGGGGCCGAAGGCGTACCAGCAGTGCGCGGGCTTCCTGCGTATTCAGGGTGGCAAGGATCCGCTGGATGCGTCAGCGGTGCACCCGGAGGCGTATCCGGTGGTGCGGGCGATTGCCACTGCGACGGGCTTGACTGTGGCGGAACTGATCGGCAATACCCGCGTGCTTCACGGGCTGAACCCGGCAGATTTTGCCACCGACGAGTTCGGAGTCCCCACCGTCACCGACATCATCGCCGAGCTGGATAAGCCTGGCCGCGATCCTCGCCCCGAATTCACCACAGCCACCTTCAAAGAAGGAGTGGAGAAGGTCTCTGACCTGCAGCCCGGCATGATTTTGGAAGGTACCGTGACTAACGTGGCCGCTTTCGGCGCGTTCGTGGATGTGGGTGTCCATCAGGACGGGCTGGTGCACGTGTCCGCTATGTCGGACACGTTTGTGGATGACCCGCACACGGTGGTGCGTTCCGGCCAGGTCGTCAAGGTGAAGGTCATGGAAGTGGATGTAGATCGTCAGCGCATCGGCCTATCGCTGCGGTTGAATGATGAACCCGGAGCAAAGGGGCCGAAGAAGTCGAAGGGTGGGCAAGCCGGTAAGAAGCCCCGTCAACAACGTGGGAATGGACGCAGCCAACGCCAGCGCCGCAATGACCGCAACGACACTGCGGGCGGCAGCATGGCTGATGCACTGCGAAAAGCAGGTTTTGGTAACTAAGGCGCTGTGGTCATCGACTGGTCACAGTACGACTGGTCATAGCACGACAAAACCCAGCGTGACCAGAGAGAGTGCCAACATTCCCAGGCAATTTAGCCAGAATTCCCTGCCCAGGAAATGCGCCCGAATGTGTGCCACGACGGCACACAGGAAGTACACCACCACGCCCACGGTGGCTGCCAGCCCGACGCCCGCGTATCCGGCGTCGGCAAGCCAGTGGTCGGCGATGAGGCCCGCAGCTGCCAGGGTTTTGATCACGAGCAGTACCCACCAGAAGTTTTCCGGCAGGTTCACCCCGCTCAGGCACGCGCGGATGAACGCCATGGGACGTATGGACATGGCGACGTCGGCGAGTAGGACGATGGCGAGAAAAAGAGTCATTGATTACCTTCCTTGGTACGTGAGGGTGCCCATAGCGTCCGGTTCAGTTGTCAGATTCAGCCCTTCACGCAGAAACTTGCCGAACGCACCGGGAACGCGAAGGTTAACAAGGATGCGCTTGCTTCCGTGTGCTGTGCGATACCGCTCGGCAGCCTCGCGTGATGTCAGGGTTTCTGGTCCAGCGAGGGTCAATACATCTGATTGGGGTAGGCATGCTAGCTGCGTAGCGACGTCCCGTGGATCAATCAACTGCCACCGAGCCCCTGTCGGTAGTGGGATGAGGCCGGTGGGCGTTGCGGCGTCGAAAAGCGAGGTTAGAAATGTGGTGAATTGTGTGCATCGTACGGCGGTGTAGGGGAGACCGGACGATGCGTAGACCTGATGTTGTTGTTGCTTGTGTTTGTAATACGAGAATGTGCTTTTGTCCTGGTTGAGGATGCCCAGGCAGAGGATGCGGGGTGTGACAGCGGCGCGGTGAACGCTGGAGACGACACTGGTGGCCATTCTGGGGAGCATGGAGCTGCGGCGTTTGGCGTCAGTGACGTCGATGATCAGTTCTGTCCCTTCCACCATGTCCAACGGAATGAGCTGTGTGGAGAGGTCACCATGTGTACGTCGTGACCAGGCGGTTACAGTGTGCCCGTCGTCATGGAGACGTTGTGTCAGCGGTGTGCCAATGGTCCCCGTTGCCCCGAGTACAAGGATGTTCATGAGTGTGCCCCTTGCGAGGTGAAAAAGAAATCGACGAAGCGGCGCAGCTCAGTGGTGGGAAGCTGGACGTCGCCCACAGTGGCATCGACACTGCCTGCCCACACCACCAGCACCCCTAAGAAACCCAGGTAGAGTGCGTGGGCCGCGCTGTCGGCGGTGTCAGCGTGCTGGGGCAAGAAGTGCGTGATGAGTTCTGCAAATTCTCGTTCAAGCGCTTCGGCGAGTTCGTTGAAGATGATCGAGGAGTGCGAGCCGCTGACCAGCGTGGCAAAGTACTCGCGGGATAGGTCCAAGTGCTTGGCGAAAATCGTAAGGAATGGAGAGACGGTGGCCAGCACCGCGTCGGTGGGGTTGGGCGCGTCAGCAATGCCAGTGTGGCCGTTGCGCGATTGGTGGATGGCTGCAATCTTTGTGTCAAAAATCCTGATGAGCAGCGTTTTCTTATCGCCAACCGACATGACGGAGCCAGTGCTCACATTGGCTTCTGCGGCGATGGCGCGGATGGTCGCGTTCTGGTATCCGTGCGTGACAAAGTGCTGTTCTGCAGTGGCAAGGATGGTGTTTTCTGTGGCCAAGCGTTGTTCTTGTCGTGCAGTCATGAGTGATCCCATCTGCGTAACACGCCAGGGTGAACAGGTTCAGTGAACATGTTCACCAAAGTAGTGATGAGTTGTTGTGCTGTCAACAGGAGGCGTTGTATGTGCGTCTTGTTGCATCGATTTTTGACGCCACAGCGCTGCATGTGCGAAAATTGCGCAGTTGTCTGCTTGGTCTTGGCCTGGCAGTGGCACGTCATGTCTCGGATACGAACCGGCCGAGCGCCCAATTAGTCACCGCGCGATGGTGCGGTGGGAAGCGCCGCCAGGTTCCTCTTTCTATTACAGAACTTAAGGATTGTTTCTATGAACATTCTGGATAAGGTCGATGCCGCACAGTTGCGCGACGATATTCCGAAATTCCGCCCCGGCGACACTGTGAACGTTCACGTGAAGGTCATTGAGGGTGACAAGTCCCGTATTCAGGTTTTCAAGGGTGTTGTTATCCGCCGTCAGAACGGTGGCATCCGTGAGACCTTTACGGTTCGTAAGATTTCTTTTGGTATTGGTGTGGAGCGTACTTTCCCGGTGCACTCACCCAACATCGACAAGATTGAGGTTGTCTCCCGCGGTAAGGTTCGCCGCGCTAAGCTGTACTACCTGCGTAATCTGCGTGGTAAGGCAGCCAAGATCAAGGAATACCGCGAGCAGTAGTGCTTGGTTTCTTGATGTGATCCACAGGATGGACACGACGCCCCGTTTCGGAGATGAAGCGGGGCGTTTTTGTGTGTACTACCGCTAGCGTGGCGAGGGTAGTAGATGTGAGACGTATAAAAGTCTGTTTAGGGTTTCCGATGTAACTGGTAGAGTTTTCTTTCGTGACTGACTCGAACGATAACTTTCGCGTAGACAGCAGCCGGGCTGATGATCGCCACGATGATGACCGCGATGCTGGTCGTAAGAAGAATAAGCGGGGGGACGATGGCCGTCGGCAGCTGCCGTGGTACATCGAGATCCCCGTCGTGGTGTTCACCACCATCCTGATCATTGGGTTGCTGCACACGTTTGTTGGTCGCCTGTATGTTATTCCGAGTGAGTCGATGGAACCTACGCTGCACGGGTGTAGTGGTTGCACAGGCGACCGCATTTATGTGGAGAAAATTTCGTATCGTTTCGGCAGCCCAAAGCCGGGGGACGTGGTGGTGTTTGCGGGCACCGAGTCGTGGAATGCTAACTACGATTCACGCCGCTCCTCCAACCCTCTGATTCGTGGTCTGCAGAACCTCGGGTCCATGGTGGGGGTCGTTGCGCCGGATCAGAATGACCTGGTCAAGCGCGTTATTGCGACTGGTGGTCAGACAGTGGAATGCCAAGCCGGGGATACGGGCGTGAAAGTCAATGGCAAAGTGATTGATTCTTCCTACACGCTGCAGCCGCCCGCCTACCCGGTGGATCAGTCCACCGGGTCGGAAGCATGTGGTGGTCCCTACTTCGGCCCCGTGAAGGTGCCTGAAGGGAATGTCTTTGTGATGGGCGACAACCGCACTAATTCTGCGGATTCCCGCTATCACATGGCCGACCAGTACCAGGGCACCATCCCCGAGAAGAACATTGTGGGCAAGGTTGTAGCTATTGCGCTTCCGCTTGGCCGAATGGGCCTAGTGGACGACCCAGATATTCAGCACTAACATCCGCGCGGTGCGCACGTTAAAGCAGCTCCGTACGTACGAGGTCACCCTATCCAAGAGTGGTCTCGGCCCGGTCGCGGGGGTTGATGAGGCGGGTCGGGGTGCATGCGCCGGTCCTATTGCTATCGCCGCATGCATCTTGCCGGATCACCCGATCACAGATCTGGCGGAACTCACCGATTCTAAAAAACTCACAGCACGCCAGCGCCAGCGCCTTTTCCCGCTGGTGAAGAACCACGCGCTGTCATGGGCCGTAGTGCTGGTCTCCGCACAGGACATTGATACCCACGGCATCCAGGACGCCAACGTTTCCGGCATGCGGCGTGCGGTGGCCGCGCTGGATACCAGGCCTGGGTTCGTGCTTGTCGACGCCCTGCGTATCCCAGGTTTTCCGGTACCTTCACTGCCCATCATCGGCGGCGATTCGCGTGCCCGTTGCATTGCTGCGGCGAGCGTGTTGGCAAAACAAACCCGTGACAATCTGATGATGGAATTAGATTCACACTACCCGGCCTATGGGTTTGCTGCGCATAAGGGGTACGGCACGGTTTCTCATATGGATGCGGTGCGCCGTCACGGTGCGTGCTCGGAACATCGCTATAGTTATTCAAATGTGGCTGCTGCTCATTCGGAGTGGGAGCAAAGTTGCGTTTAGCTGGGAGGTTGTGGCGTGAGCGCTGAGGAACTCGACAACTACGAGGCCGAGGTTGAGCTGTCTCTGTATCGTGAATACCGGGATGTGGTGAGCCAATTCTCTTACGTGGTGGAAACGGAGCGCCGCTTCTATTTGGCCAATGGGGTGGAGTTAATTCCGCACAGTGCGCACGGCGAGGTGTATTACGAAATTCGCATGTCAGACGCGTGGGTGTGGGATATGTACCGTTCGGCGCGTTTTGTGCGTTACGTCCGAGTGATTACATATAAGGACGTCAATATTGAAGAATTAGACAAACCGGAGATGATCATTCCGAAGTAGCGGGGTGATTGCGGTCTGTCAAACGCGCCCCAGGGACACTGTGGATAATCAATCGCTATCCACAGGTGGACGACGGGGTGGTTGCGCGGGGTGGGCGTCGATACGCATAGTAGGTAGTGAACATCGGGGCAGATAATAGTTCACTACCTGGGGGTTTGTTATGGCGCATGCCAAACATAACTTGTTGTTGGGATGCCGTGGCGAGGAGCTGGCGGCACAGTATTTTGAAAATCTAGGTGCGGAGATCGTGGGCCGCAACGTCCGGTACCACTGCGGCGAGCTTGATGTGGTGGCACGCTTCCCTGATGGGGAAGTAGTGTTCGTGGAAGTCAAAACACGCAGCAGCCTGGACTATGGTGGCGCGGAGGCGGTGACGCCAGAGAAATTGACTAAGCTGCGCCGGGCGGCGGCGATGTGGCTGCAGGGCAAGCCGTACATGCCTGTTCGTTTTGATGTTCTTGTGGTGCTCATGAACGGCGACGACGTGGACTACGAGCATTACGAAGGAGTCACCGATGGCGCTTGGTAGAGCGCTATCAGCAGCGATCGTGGGGGTCACCGCAACCATTGTCGATGTGGAGGCCAATGTAGGGCCGGGGCTGCCGCGCATCCAGATCGTTGGGCTCGCTGACACTGCTATTTCGGAATCCCGCGACCGCATGAAAACCGCCGTGGCCAACTCTCAACTGCACTGGCCAAAAACAAAGGTTGTGGTCAGCCTCTCGCCAGCATCCATGCCCAAAGCCGGTTCGCATTTCGACGTCGCCATGTGCCTGGCCATTCTCACCGCCAGCTCTACTGATCCGCTGGTTCGCCAGCGCCTCAGCGAGACGGTGCTGTTGGGTGAGGTCGGGCTGGACGGTTCGCTGCGGCCTGTGGCTGGGGTACTTCCCGTGCTGATGGCGGTACGCCGCGCCGGGTTGCGGCGCGTGATTGTCCCTCAGGGGAACGCTGCGGAGGCCGCGCTTATCGACGTCCCGGTGGACCAGAAACTGGGCACCCCGCGGATGTCTGTCCTGGCTGCCCGCAGCCTCGCACAGATTATGGGTTGGGTGAATGATCTCGTGGAATTGCCCAGTGCTGTAAGTGTCGCGGAGGCGCAAGGCACAGGGGCGTCGGAAAGTGCTGCGGTCCCGGACATGGCGGATGTGTGTGGTCAGCCTGAGGCGCGGTGGGCAGCGGAAGTTGCTGCCGCTGGCGGGCATCACATGATGATGGTCGGTCCGCCTGGTACGGGTAAGTCAATGATCGCGGCGCGGTTGCCTGGTCTTTTGCCGCCTCTTGATGCTGGGCAATGTGTGCAAGCTACGGCGGTGCATTCGGTCGCGGGTGGGGTGTTTCACGGTCCTGTACTTGTGCCGCCGTTTGTCGCTCCTCATTACAGTGTGTCGCGGTCGGCGCTACTCGGCGGTGGCAGTGGAATGCCCAGGCCCGGTGCGGTGAGTTTGGCGCATCATGGTGTGCTGTTTCTGGACGAGGCCAGTGAGATCCCTGCATCGGTGCTGGATAGTCTGCGTACTCCCTTGGAGGAAGGCGAGGTCCGGTTGGTGCGGGCCCGCCGTGATGTGCATTTCCCGGCGCGGTTTCAACTGGTGTTGGCGGCTAATCCCTGTCCGTGTGGTGCGGAGGATCCCAGTTCGTGCCGATGCTTGGCGCGGGTTCGGATGCGTCATTTGTCTAATATTTCTGGACCGCTGCGGGATCGCCTGGATATTTTTGTGCATACCCGGGGTGTGGGTGCTGTGCTGGGACATGCGGGTGAGGAGTCCACGGCGTCGATAAGGGAGCGCGTGGTGGCGGCTCGCGAGCGGTCGGCTGCGCGCTGGTCGCGTGCGGGGGTGCGTGCGCGTTCCAACAGAGATGTGGATTCGCAGGTCTTGCGGCGGGAGTTCCCGGCTGATGATGCCGCAATGGCCCTTCTTGCCGCCTACCTGGGCAATGGCGATGTAAGCCAGCGGGGTGTCGATCGGATGTTGAAGCTTGCCTGGACCATCGCCGATCTTGCGGGGGCGTCGCGCCCCGGGCTGGATCATGTGGCGCAAGCGTTTGAGCTTCACGGTGCCCCAGTGGAGATGGCGGCATGAATGAGAATGATCGTCGTAGGCTGGCGTGGGCGTACCTGTCGCGCGTGGTTGAGGGGCCGAATGCTCATGTACAGGCGCTTCTGAATGCTGGGCATGATGTGGAACGTGTTGTGTGGGGGATTAAGCACCGTGAGGAGTGGATCGGGGAGGGGCTGTTGCGTCAGACACGATCACGGTGGGACTGGGAACGCTCGGCCGAAGACCTTGCTGCCGTAAGCGCGCTGGGTGGTCGCTTGGTCACGCCGGATGATCGGGAATGGCCGCATGCGGAGTTTGATCATGCGTTTGGGTTCGCACAGTCGGGGAAGAGCGAACATGCCCGGACCTATCAGGAGGATGCGGTGCAGCCGCATGCGCTGTGGGTGCGGGGCGGAATGCTTGCGGGTTTGTGCGCCCATAGCGTTGGTGTGGTGGGCACTCGTGCTATCTCGCGGTATGGGATGGAGGCGACCAGGCTTCTGGTCTCGGGGTTGGTGGAACACCACTGGGTGATTGTGTCTGGTGGTGCGTTGGGTGTGGATACTGTTGCGCATGAGCAGGTCATTGCCTCGAGTGGTGCCACGGTGGTGGTGTCTGCATGTGGGCTTGATCGCGTGTACCCCGCACGGAATGCCGGGTTGTTTGACCGGATTTTGGCGTTAGGTGGAGCGTTGGTCAGCGAGTATCCTCCGGGGGTGGCTCCTGCGCGGCATCGGTTTCTCACGCGTAATCGCCTGGTGGCAGCCTTGTCACAGGGTGTGGTGGTCATGGAGGCCGGATGGCGTTCGGGCGCGTTGAATACGTTGACGTGGGCTAGCGGGCTTGGACGGGTGGCCATGGCGGTTCCCGGGCCGATTACGCATATCAATTCCCTCGGCTGTCATGAGCGCATTAAGGATGGCCGTGCTCAGCTGGTGGCGTCGGCTGATGACGTGCGCGCACTGCTGGGCGCGGTGGGTGCGTTGGATTCGGCTGAGCAGTATGAACTGCAGTTTGCGGCATCGCCGATCCAGGGGTTATCGCGGTCGGAGATGCGGGTCTTTGACGCGCTTCCTGCTGAGAGTTCCGCTGATGAGACGGGTTTAGATGCGGAAAGCGTTGCTCAGGAAAGCGGGTTGCCATTGCCGTTGACTGTGCATGTGCTTGTTGATTTGGCAAAACGCGGACTTGTCGTGCGGGAGGGCGTGATGTGGCGGCGGGGCTAGTGTGACGCGCAAAAATGCAGATCATAGACCTGATGGCAGCGGCATCATCAAAAAGTTGGAAAAGGGGGTTGTCAAAGTTGGTGAGGGTGCGCTAATGTTGGTGAGGCAAGCCTAAGTTAGACATGAGAGGTTCGGGCTGGTTCCTTTGATGTCACTGCCATAGAGACCCCGCAAAGCGGGTGAAGGGCGCGCCCTTCTCAGCGCAGGGAGTCTAGGCGCTAGGGTTATGCACTATGGGTGAGTCAGAAGCAGAGGCGGCACACGTGAAGTCCACGGTGCCGCCTTCTGCTGTTCAATTAGCGCTGGAAGACTACGCAGAGGAACTAGCGCTCCTGCGCGGCAAGTCGCCAGCAACAATCAAAGGCTACACATCTGACATCTCCACGTTTATCGCCCAGCATCCCTCGTGGGAGGACTTCACGCTGCTCACTATGCGGCAGTGGCTGGCACAGGCCGCAGCTGAAGGAAAAGCACGGACAACCCTGGCACGTCGTACAGCGGCGCTCAAAGGATTTTCCACTTGGGCGGCCAAAAAAGGATACGTGGCCAGCGATGTCGCCGCGCGCCTGGTCACCCCGAAGGCTGGGAAACACTTGCCGCACGTACTGAAACAGAAAGATGCGGCGACGCTGATGGATAACGCGGCGTCGACAAGCGAACCGGAGTTCTTGCGCGACGTTGCCATGCTAGAAGTGCTCTACGCGTCGGGGTTGCGAGTGTCCGAGCTATGCGGACTGGACGTCAACAGCGTGGATAGGTCGCGCGGCAGTGCCAAAGTCCGCGGCAAAGGTGACAAAGAGCGGGTGGTGCCGCTGGGATCTGTGGCGCTGGAGGCGATCGCGGCATGGGAAAATAACGGCCGTGGGCAGTTGGCTGCGCCGGGGGAGCAGGCGCTCTTTGTGGGCAAACGGGGCGCGCGTATTAATCCCCGGCAGGTGCAGCGCGTGGTGAAACGCGCCGCCGCGCAGGCGGGGTTGGCGGACACGAGTCCGCATGGGCTTCGGCATAGCGCTGCCACGCACATGCTGGAGGGTGGTGCTGACCTGCGTGTTGTTCAGGAAATGCTGGGGCATTCCTCACTGCAGACCACGCAGATTTACACGCATGTGAGTGCGCAGCGGCTTCGCGACGCCTACAAAAACGCCCATCCTCGTGCTTAGGGTGCTTCAGGCGGTGACTGGTTTGAGTCTGATGTGTGGTTCGGCAAGCAGACTCAGGGGATTGAGGTAGTCCTTTCCGCGCTTCGCGCCCCAATGCAAACCCGGCCAGCCGTCCGTCGGAGGGGCCAGCGTGCCGATCTCCTGACCCGCATGAACCCGCTCACCCTGCGCAACCCGGGCGTGAACCGGCTGGTAGGTGGTGCGAATACCGTCCGCATGATCAATGGACACCACTGGCGTACCCGCCACCATGCCAACAAACGCCACTACGCCATCGTCTGCGGCGCGTACTGTGTCGCCCACCTCAAGCTGCATATCGACGCCCCGGTGACCCGGTAACCAGTTATGTTCCGGCTTGTCAAAAGCACGCAACACCCGTCCTGGACCCGGGGCACCCGTGGTCGGATCCACATAGGCTATGGCGGGAGGCGGGAAAGCTAAGAGCGTTAAGGCGGTGAGTACGGCGATGACTATTTTCCTCATGTTTTCAGTGTTGCCGCTCGCTAGGTTGGCGTGCTTTGGCCTTGTGGAATATGGGAAGGGTGTGGCTTGTGTGGTCATCAGGTGTCGGGGTTGCTGACTGGGCTGTGGAAAACCGGGGGTGAGGTTTGAAAGTCGCTGGAAACAGGCGTAAAGTGTTGCGAGCAATGCGCACACGTGCGCGTTGACTACGCGCGGTCACGCACTAGCGCACAACAAGGTCCCCTGACTACGCGGTAGTTGGGGGTGTTGCTGTGACTGATGGCCGCTAGGGTGCGGGCAAAACCCGCACATGTTGGAAAACCGAAACTACTGAAAGAGAGGGAGCATTCCCATGGCAGTTGTAACCATGCGCGAGCTTCTCGATGCCGGTGTCCACTTTGGCCACCAGACCCGCCGCTGGAATCCGAAGATGAAGCGCTTCATCTTCACTGATCGCAACGGCATCTACATCATTGACCTGCAGCAGACCCTGACCTACATCGACAAAGCATTCGAGTTTGTCAAGGAAACCGTTGCACACGGTGGCACCATCCTCTTCGTTGGTACCAAAAAGCAAGCTCAGGAAGCAGTTAAAAACGAGGCTGAGCGCGTTGGCATGCCCTACGTCAACCACCGCTGGTTGGGCGGCATGCTCACCAACTTCCAGACCGTGTCCAAGAGCCTCAGCCGCATGAAGGAACTGCAGGCCATGGACGCAGCTGAAAACGGCTACGAAGGCCGCACCAAGAAGGAAATCCTCATGCTGACCCGCGAGCGCACCAAGCTGGAGCGCGTTCTCGGCGGTATCGCAGACATGTCTAAGATTCCTTCCGCCCTCTGGATCATTGACACCAACAAAGAGCACATCGCCGTGTCCGAGGCTCAGAAGCTGAACATCCCCGTTGTGGCTATCCTGGACACCAACTGTGACCCCGATGTTGTTGACTACCCGATCCCAGGCAACGACGACGCCATCCGCTCCACCGGTCTGCTCTCCCGCCTCATCTCCACCGCCGTGGCTGAAGGCAAGAAGGCACGTTCCGAGCGTGAACTCGCAGCCGCTAAAGAAGCAGCTGGCGACGCCGAAAAGGTAGAGGTAGCAGCCAAGGTTGAGGCAGCTGCTGAGGTTGTCGACGCCGCCGCTGACGCTGAGGCAAGCGCAGAAGCTGACGCCGCCACCGACACGGCCGCCGAATAATTTCACCTGTGCGACATTAAACACCCCATATTCAAGGAGGATCGCCCCAGTATGGCGAACTACACCGCTGCAGACGTAAAGAAGCTCCGCGAGATCACCGGAGCTGGCATGCTCGACTGCAAAAAAGCTCTCGCAGAAACCGACGGTGACTTTGACAAGGCCGTAGAGATCCTGCGCATCAAGGGTGCCAAGGACGTTGGAAAACGTGCCGAGCGCACCGCAGCCGAAGGTCTTGTTGCCGTGTCCGGCAACACCATTGTTGAAATCAACTCTGAAACCGACTTCGTGGCAAAGAACAGTGAATTCAAAGAGTTCGCTGCCAAGATTGCCGCCGCAGCAGCAGCCGTCAAGGCCAACACCGTTGAAGAGCTCCACAACGCTGAAGTAGAGGGCAAGAAAGCCGTCGATGCCATCCAGGAACTTTCCGCCAAGATTGGCGAGAAGCTGGAACTGCGCCGCGCAGCTACCCTCGAAGGCGACAAGCTGGCCGTCTACCTGCACCACCGCGCCGCCGACCTGCCCCCGGCAGTGGGCGTGCTGGTCACCTACACCGGTGAAGGTGACGCAGCCGCTGAGGCTGCTCATGGTGCCGCCATGCAGGTTGCTGCTATGAAAGCCACCTACCTCAACCGCGAAGATGTTCCTGCGGAAGTCGTTGAAAAAGAACGTGCCACCCAGGAAAAGATCACCCGCGAAGAGGGCAAGCCGGAAGCAGCTCTGCCGAAGATCGTGGAAGGCCGCATGAACGGCTTCTACAAAGATGTTGTGCTCAACGAGCAGGCATCTGTCGCTGACAGCAAGAAGACCGTCAAGCAGGTCATGGATGACGCAGGCGTCACCCTCACCGGCTTCGTGCGCTTCGAGGTTGGACAGCACAACTAAGCTTTTGAGCTAAACCCAGAATCCCCCGCAGCTGTGAGTGGCTGCGGGGGATTTTTATGGCATATACAAAGCTATGGAGGCTTTCTGTCCGGTCAACTGACCAGGCAAGAAAGCCTCCATAGCTTTGGCTCTGATAAATACTGCTAAGATGCTACAGCTTGGGGCGCAGGTATCCTACCAAACTGGTCTTGGGAAGGCGCATCTGATTAGTTGCTCCTGGGTTTTGCGAAATGACGTTGAGATGATCACCGGCATCGCTTTCGACAACGGCTACATGCCCGTAAGGGCTGTATTGCCAGGTGTGGCCCCAGATTGCTACGTCTCCTTTACGGGGCGTGGCGCTGGCTGGCAGCTTCTCCCAATCTGCATCGGGAGCAGCTGCATGTAGATCTTTGGCGGCTCCCACCTGGATGAATCCATGACCAAGAATTTGCTCGTTGTAGTGGTTGAATAGTGCAACGCACTCGCAGGCACCATGGTTACAAATTGGCTTGCCCATGGTCTGGTCGGTGAATTCCTTGAACTTACCTTCTGCGGGATTAGCCTCGGGCTTTGGCTGATCATTTTTCGGGGGGTCAGCCTTCGGTTTATCGTCCTTCGGAGCGTCGGCCTTTGGCTTGTCGTCCTTCTTGGCGTCTTGGCTTGGTGCCTTGTCGTCTTTCTTGGTGTCAGTCTTGTTGTCGGCCTTATCACCAGACTTTGATGAATCCCATACAACGCTGTCATCTTTCTTGACCTGGAGGGCACCCTCATTGGTCAAGGTAAGGCAGTTTGCGTTGGAGGTTTCGGTGTGCGATGCCCATACAGCTTGATGGTCAATGTAGAGAACTAGGTTGCCATCTTGCTGCATGACTAGCTCTTTGAAGTCACCAGTCTTCTTGACGTTTGTCGACCAAGTGACGGTCTTATTCTCTCCCTGGATGACCAGGTTACCGTCTTCCTGCATCTGAGCTTCAAACTTGCCGTTCTCTGAGCGGAGTGACTGGCCAACACGAAGCGTTTCATTCTGCTTGAGAATGCTCTTGCTGCTGACTGAGGTCTGTGAGTCCTGCCCGGTCTTGGTCTTATCGGTTTGATGCTTGCTTGCAGATCCGTTTGAGGAGAGTGAGCCTAGATCACTTGACGATGATGATTGAGCCATGGCTTGTGGCGAAAGGATGAAGCCAGTAGCAAGTACCGCAATGATTGCGCTGGGCACCGCTCTTTTGAGCGATCGTTTGGTGTTCATTTGAAAGTGAATCCTCCACTTTTCGATGTGAAAATGGCAATGAAAGGATAAGGTTGTTCCCCACATGATGTTGGCATGGTAGCGCCAACGAATCGGTATGTCGCAAATGTCGCAGACTAACTTTGTGCTGTCCCCGCAGCCTATGATGTGGCTTACTCTGCGTTGTTCAATAAAGGAGCTTGTATTTGGGTATATGTGTGCAAGACACTTGAGTTGCTAAACAAATGCAACTTGCTGTCTGCAATGGTCATACTATGCAAGTCTGTTGGGGAATAAAACCTTCACACCAAAGCGGGGGTAGCGAAATCGCGTTGACCTGCATTGCTACTGCTACCGGTGGAGTCGATGTAACACTTTGGCGGGGTGTATCGAGACAGGCGAAGTAGATATTTTTACTGCGGAGATTGCTTTTTTGATAGAAAAATGTGCTCTGACGTTGTCTTTTAATGGAAGTGTCGGATAGAGGTCGCCGTAATGTTTGGAGTGGGGCGCTCTATGAAGGTGATCACTCTCTCGATATCGAATATGCAGGTAGTGGTACGCCTGACCATGATGAAAGGAGTTATAGAATATCGATGTTATTACACGGTGTCATGTGTGGTAAAAACATCGTTGAGTCTTTGCTCTGTGGCGGTTGCATGCGTGATTCGAGTCTTATGGAGTAGTGTAGCGTCGTGCGGGAATATTATTTTCGCTAAATGGCTAATAGAGTTTATTTGCACTCTACTTTAAAAAGTGTTGTTCAGAACGCAAGAGAATAATCTTAATATCCTGGCCGAAAACGGGGATGTCTCAACCGGTTCGGGTAGTACGAGGAGATAATAATACGCGTCTTTAAATATCAAATTTATGTCGTAAGGGTCAAAATTATTTAACGTGTCAAATGTGTGTAAAGTTGCTACGTGATTCATGCTGATATTTTTGCTCTCGATTCCAAAGCAGCCTTCGCCATTGTGGTCAAGGTGATACCCGTTTTCGAGATGTGAATCAAGCATGGCTGAATCGCGATAAAATAAAATGTTCTTCTCATCGTTAAATTCTATGTAGTCATGAGTAAATCCTAGCTGTGATCCTACTGATTTGATCATTTTCTCATAGGTGGTTACGGTGTCCTTGTCTGTGTAGAATCTGTAGAGTTCACCTTCGGCCCATGTCATCGCATTTTTCCTTTATTGTAGCAGCTCAGAGGTGTTTTTAAGCGCGGAGAGCTTGTGCGCAATGCGCTATCTATTCCCTCTGCGAAAAAGTATTATATTCCCCTGGTTGGCGTGAGGGAATAGGGCGTACATATACAATTTTCAAAATTTTTTAGTTTCGTAAATATCGGTGCGTTATAGTTACAAAGTATGCCGTTTTCTTCTATCATGACTTTGTGTATGGCGCATAGCGAGGATGTGACGCGCGTGGAACGTATCCTTCGTTGAAAAATATTAAGATAAAAGAAAAGCGGCGGGAAATTGGATATGGGGTAGGTGAGTGGTCACACTATCATTACCCCCGACAGTGTCTAATAGTACGCTTAGCATGCACCGAGGTGGGGGTGCGGTAGGATTGGGTGCGATCATTGGCGCGGCGTCGATAAGCGTGATTGCTGTGTGCAGCACCCACGGCGTCGCTCAACAGTGACCGCAGTAGAGCCGAGACCACAGCAGAAGAGCAAGGAGACCGGACGGTGACCGCACCTGACAATAAGAGGCGTCGAGCTTATAGGCGAGTAATGCTGAAGTTGGGTGGTGAGATGTTCGGCGGCGGGGGAGTTGGCGTTGATCCTGATGTAGTTCAGAATGTGGCCCGGCAGATTGCTGAGGTGGCCAAGAGCGGCACGGAAGTGTGTGTGGTCATCGGCGGCGGTAACTTCTTCCGCGGCGCGCAGTTGCAGCAGCGCGGGATGGATCGCGCGCGTTCGGACTACATGGGCATGCTCGGCACAGTGATGAACTGCCTGGCGTTGCAGGATTTCCTAGAGCAGCAGGGCGTCGATTGCCGTGTGCAAACCGCCATCAACATGGCGCAGGTGTCGGAACCGTACCTGCCGTTGCGTGCGAAACGTCACCTAGAGAAGGGGCGTGTAGTAATTTTCGGCGCGGGTATGGGTATGCCGTACTTCTCTACGGATACCACCGCAGCGCAGCGCGCTTTGGAGATTGACTGTGAGGTGCTGCTCATGGCGAAGGGCGTGGACGGTGTGTTCACCGACGATCCTCGTGTCAATGCGGATGCGGAGATGTTCTCGGAAATCAGTCACCGCGAGGTGATCGAGAAGGGACTCAAGGTCGCGGACGCGACAGCATTTTCGCTGTGCATGGATAATGACATGCCAATTTTGGTGTTCAATCTGCTGACGGATGGCAATATTGCCCGGGCGGTTGCAGGGGAACACATCGGCACGCTTGTGCGTTCCTGATAAATTAGCTGATAGAAGAAATCATCACGCTGCATCGTGAAGCCTCTCGGGCTTGTGACGCTAGCTTAGGAAACCAGTCAAGGAATTTTCACCATGATCGATGACACTCTGCTCGACTGTGAAGAGCGTATGACCAACTCGGTGGAGCACGCCCGCGAGGAGCTCACCACCATCCGCACTGGGCGCGCCAACCCGGCAATGTTCAATGGTGTGCTGGCCGAATACTACGGCACGATGACACCGATCACTCAGATGGCTACCATTTCTGTTCCTGAGCCGCGGATGTTGCTGATCAAGCCGTACGAAATGTCAGCGATGGGCGATATTGAGAACGCGATTCGCAACTCTGACCTTGGCGTGAATCCCACCAACGATGGCCAGGTACTGCGCGTGACCATTCCTCAACTCACCGAAGAGCGTCGCCGCGACATGGTTAAACTTGCGCGCTCCAAGGGAGAGGACGCGAAGATCGCTATCCGCAATGTCCGTAGGAAGGGCATGGAGGAGCTGAAACGCATCCAGAAGGACGGCGAGGCCGGCGAGGATGAGGTCCAGGCCGCAGAAAAAGAACTGGATAAGGTCACCCACAAGTACGTGGCTCAGGTTGATGAGCTTGTGGCCAAGAAGGAAAAGGAACTCATGGACGTGTAATGCGTTCTGTCCTGCGGCGCTGCGTGTGAGCAGCGCCTTTAGGCATACCTGGACCTGGTTGACGAGGAGAACCTGATGAGCGTACCTGCGCAAGGGCACCATGATGATGACAGCTATGGTGCCCCAGAGGGTGGCCATGGCGCCGGCGACAGTGCGCCACAGGGGACTCACGAGCATTCAGTGACCGCTTTTCGACGCCCCGACACGCAAGGCTCAACTGCGCACGAACATCGCATCAAACCCCGCAACTCTGCCGGACGCGACCTTAAGTCCGCTATTGGTGTGGGTGTGGGGCTTGGTGCGGTGGTGCTGCTGGCTATTTTTGTTATTCCGGGCGGTTGGTATCCGCTGGTCGCCTTAGCTGCCGCAGCGGCGACGTGGGAAGTGCACAGCAGGCTGAAGGAACACGGTTACGTGGTGTCCTTGCCCACTGTGTTGGTCGGTGGCCAGGTGATGCTGTGGTCATCACTGTTTTTTGGGGTTGAGGGGCTGATTGCCGGTTTTGTCACCAGTGTGCTGGCGCTCATGTTTGGCCGCTTGTTTTACCATGGCAGACATTCTGCGCCGCAGAATTATCTCCGGGATGCGGCCATCGGTGTTTTTGTATTGACGTGGATTCCCCTGTTCGCGAGCTTCGCTGCCATGTTGTCGCAGATCAGCGGAGAGGCGGTATCAGGCCGCTACTACATTGTGACGTTTATGCTCTGCGTCATCGCGTCGGACACCGGCGGCTACATTACTGGCGTGCTGTTCGGTAAAAATCCCATGGCACCTGCGGTGAGTCCGAAGAAATCCTGGGAGGGTTTTGCGGGTTCTGTGCTATTTGGCGCGGTCACTGGTGCGTTGTGCGAACATTTTCTGATCCACGGGTATTGGTGGAGTGGAGTAATCCTTGGGCTGTGTTTGGTGGTGTGCGCCACGTTGGGGGATCTTGTGGAGTCGCAGTTCAAGCGCGAACTTGGAATCAAGGATATGTCCAATATTTTGCCTGGCCACGGCGGTGTGATGGACCGGCTGGATGGGATGCTGCCTTCCGCCATGGTCACATGGCTCATTCTCAGCTGGACAATGCCCATGTGATTGAGCAGGGCTATCTAGCTGGTCGGGCATAGAGGCTTGAGCTGTGTGTGTCACAGGATCGACACCTTCCAGAAAGCGTGGATCCTGTGACAAACGCCTGCTCAGAGGGTTTCTCCAACCCCAATTAGGAAACTTCCTAGTGCTCGCGGGAAGCGAGTAGTTTCTTTTCCTTTTTCACTTGGCGACGTAGCTCCAACATGCGTACTCCGCCGACCAGGGCCATGATGAGCGCGCCCGCTATCGCGGAGAGCAGGAATCCGACCCCAGACGGGAATTGGAAGTGCCAGGAGAAGAAGTTCAATTCAGCGGATTGCTGATTTTGCAGGATGAACACCAGCAGCAGAATTAACAAGAGGCACCCAGCGATCAACGCGAGCCAGGTTCCTCCGGCGAAAGAACCCTGCACGGTCGGACGAGGCTTTTTGGGTTGCTTCGGCTGCTTGGCTGGTTGTTTGTCACTCTCACTGTGCTGTGTTTCTGCGGTTTCCGTGGTGGCGATTTCACCTGGTGTTGTGACGGGTACGAGGTCCCCGGTGGGCGTCGATACTTCTGGTGCGTCGTGTGCTGTGTCTAGGGCGTCCGACATGCCAGATTCTGCGGAATTATTCACGCCATCAGTGTTGTTCATATGCTCTATTCAACGTGGCTATGTCGTTTGTGACAAGTTTGACCTTGTAACAATTCCACTATTCCGGTATATCCGTGCGATGATGGTGGAACTATGCCTTCCACCTCACCCACTGCGCTTCCCCTTGTTTTTACTGCTTCACGTCGCGGAATGCCGCCAACGCATTTTGCCGATTTGAGTGCTGAAGAGCGTATCGACGCCGTGACCAAACTTGGTTTGCCTAAGTTCCGCGCCCAGCAGATTGCGCGTCATTATTACACGCGTTTTGAAGCTGATCCGCTATCGATGACTGACCTACCGGAATCAGCGCGCGGAAAAGTAAAAGACGCGCTGTTTCCTGAGTTGATGGCACCTATCCGCGAGATTTCCTGTGATGATGGGCAGACGCAAAAGACCTTGTGGAAGCTTCATGACGGTACCTTGCTGGAATCCGTGCTGATGAGGTACCCAGATCGGGCTACGCTCTGTATTTCTTCGCAAGCTGGGTGCGGTATGGCCTGCCCATTTTGCGCGACGGGACAGGGAGGTTTGGATCGTAATTTGTCCACGGGTGAGATTGTGGATCAGGTGCGTGCTGCTGCAGCCACGATGCAGTCCGAGGGTGGTCGCTTGTCCAATGTTGTGTTCATGGGCATGGGGGAGCCCCTGGCTAACTATAAACGCGTGGTGAGTGCGGTTCGTCAGATCACCCAACCATCGCCGGAGGGATTTGGCATCTCGCAGCGCAATGTCACGGTGTCCACCGTCGGCCTGGCTCCAGCGATTCGCAAACTGGCCGATGAGGGGTTGTCGGTTACGCTAGCAGTGTCGCTGCACACCCCAGATGATGAGCTCCGCGATACGTTGGTTCCGGTGAATAATCGCTGGTCCGTGCAGGAAGTGCTGGATGCTGCACGCTATTATGCAGACAACACTGGTCGCCGTGTGTCCATTGAGTATGCGCTGATCCGCGACGTGAATGACCAGGGTTGGCGCGCGGACATGCTGGGTAAGAAGCTTCACAAGGCGTTGGGGTCGCGAGTGCATGTGAATCTTATCCCGCTGAACCCCACACCGGGGTCGAAATGGGACGCCTCGCCGAAAGATCGCCAGGACGAGTTCGTGCGTCGCGTTGCTGAACAGGGTGTTCCTTGCACGGTTCGAGATACCCGTGGTCAGGAGATTGCGGCTGCTTGTGGGCAATTGGCTGCTGAGGAACGATAGGAAAGAAGTTGCTACATAGCTGTCGATCTATAGATTTTTAGTATAATAGTGGTAGATCCATCCGATTTCTTTCTTTGGAGGAGAGTCTATCCATGCAGCCGATGCAGCCAGATCCCACGGCCTCAGCCTTCGCAGTCCGTGGACTTACAAAAGTCTACGGTGACAAGGCGGTGGTTGATCACCTGAACCTAGATGTTCCCCGGGGTAGTATCTACGGCATTGTCGGACCCAACGGTGCAGGTAAAACTACCATGCTGGGAATGGCAACAGGACTGATTCGTCCCACCGAAGGCGATGCATACATTTGGGGCCACAACATGTGGACTGATCCGATCGCCGCTAAATCGGCTATGGGTTTGCTCGTTGACGACTTGCCAGTTTTCGACCGCCTCAGCGCCACCGAACTTCTCAGCTACGTTGGTGCCCTACGCGGCATGGACCCTGCGGTGGTACAGCAACGCAGCGCCGAACTTCTCGACGCCCTGGGCCTAGCCGATGCCGGTACCAAACAGGTTGTTGACTTTTCTGCAGGCATGACCAAGAAAATGCTCCTCGCCTTAGCGTTGCTTCACAGTCCTGATGTGCTCGTGCTGGACGAACCCCTTGAAGCCGTGGACCCAGTTTCTGGGCGCGTGATCCAACAGATTCTTCGCTCGTTCGCAGCATCGGGCGGAACCGTGGTGCTGTCCTCGCATGTCATGGAATTGGTCGAGGGACTCTGCGACCATGTGGCCATCATTGATCACGGTAAAGTCCTTGTTGCCGGTCACGTTGATGAGGTCCGGCAGGGACAATCCCTCAGCGACATCTTTGTCAGCTACGTGGGTGGCGGCACCCTTGATGAAGGCTCCCTAGCATGGTTGCATAGCGAGCAGCAGGGCAATGGCGGTGGGCAATCATGACCCGCACACTACTAAAACTCCAGTTTGTGCTGTGGGGACGTTCCCTGCGTAAAAACCCCAGTTCAATGATCATGTCTGTGCTGGTATTTGTCTATGCGCTCTTGGGGCTGTTCAGTATCGGAGCGATGACTGCTTTTGCGATGCATGAGGGTGCTTATGCAGCGGTGGCCGGCGCGGTGGGCGTCGGAACCCTGGCGTACCTACTGGCCAGTGTGATGATGCCGTCAGGAGAGTCGCAGCTTAGCCCCGAGTCCTTCGCGATCTACCCCATAAGAGCAAAGGAACTTATCGGCGGTTTTGCCCTTGCTGCTATTGCGCAGTCCCGTGGTGTTGCTGCCCTGATGTGCACGATTGGCACCACGCTGTTTGTCTTTGTGCCTTTGATCGTAGATGGAAAGGGCTGGCTTATTGCTGTGATTATCCCAGCAATGATTCTGCAGTTCCTGATCACCATCGTGTTGGGGCTGTGCCTCACCACAGCGCTTGGTGGAACATCTACTCGAGCGTCTAAAGAGCGAATGACCATCATTGGAACGTTCTTAGCTTTTATTGGTTACTTCGCCTTCATGGCCATGATAAACAGTGACAGCAGCGGGAACATGAACCTCGGGCAACTTGGCCGATACATCATGTGGACCCCTCTTGGCGCGGCAGGCGGTGTCATCTCTGGGGCCGCCGATGGAAACGCCGTGACTGCCTTAGGCTGCCTACTTATCGCCGCCCTCACCTTCGGGATTGCCCTCTGGTTCTGGTTGCGCGGAGTGGCCAACCAGCTTGAAGCACCCCTCGAAAGCGTTCAGAAAACCAACAAGAGGAAGGAAAAAGCAGCCACCACCGGTGTGCCGCTGCTGCTACCGGGACTGCGCTATGGACTTGGATCCATGATCTACTCCAGAGCCCTTGCCTACTCGCGCCGGGACTCGCGCCTACTTGGCTCCTTCCTGCTCATGCCCGTGTTCAGTATTTACTTCCTCTATATGGGTGCGGTTCAACAACCTGGCACAGAATACCTTGGTGCCTTTGTCATTGCCTTACTGGGTAGTGCGCTCGCCGCAAATGACTTTGGATACGACGGCCCCGCAAACTGGCTCCACATCAGCGCCAACGTTCCAGCGCGGACACTAGTTCCGGCCAGGCACTTCGCTTCCATGACAATCGGATATCTTTTCCTTACCGGCTATCTCATCGCAATGAATATTCTGGCGAACAATCATGTGCTTGCCCTTATTCTCACTCCTTGTTTTCTTGGACTTGCTATGAGTGGTGGGGCAGTAGGGGTTATTCTCAGCAGTTATAACCCCTTCCCAGTCGCCAAACCAGGAACCAACCCATGGCAAGACAAAAGCAGTTTCTCCGCTGGGGCGCTTATCTCCAGTTTTGCATCGTTGCTGATCGGCTGGATCCCTAGCGCGCCGGGTGTTGCACTTGTGTTGATAGGACACTCCACAGGCATGATCTGGCTGACTGCTGTAGGAATGATCGCGGCGATTGCTCTTCCCGCTACTTTGTATTTCTTTGCCATCAAAGCAGCCACCAAGCGTGTAACGGTGCACTACCCAGAGATCTTTGAGCGGGTACGCTCCTTTGCCAACTAGCCATGCGAAGCCTGCCTATCGTCAAGCCCAAAAATGCCTCGTTTTTGTGCTTGAAGGTGGGCAAACTTTACACAGGCATTGGTTTCTCATGATTGGCCTACGGTTCTGAACAACATAAAAGCCGCCGACGCACCCTCCAAGGTGTATCAGCGGCTTTTATGTGTTGCTTGAAGACTTTAGCCCTCAACTGCCTTGCGGTTTTTCACTGTAGATGGCTCGATGTTTAGAGAACGCATCTGAGAGTCAGTCAACTCAGCGTAAGGGCCAGCCATGGTGTGCTGAAGGTAAGCCCAATCAGGCTCCTCGTGGCCAATAGGCTTGTTACGGGCGGTGACGGTGCGTACCTGGTTGAGCTTCGGCTGGAACAACTGGATAAGCAGCCCAACGACAATCAAGGCGGCGATGGCGAAAAGCCAGATGGTTTCAACGTGTCCCTTGTGGTTGCCAAAGTTGTAGGCGAGTAGAAAGAGGACGGAAATCCAGCCTGCAATCTGGATAGGGCCACGGCCAATGTCGTGCCAGCCCCATGCTGCCGAGGGTTCGTCGAGCGTGGATACGCCGTTGTGGACTTCGGGCACGATCGTGGATTTTCCAGCCACAGTGTTCTCCTTTACAGATACCTTTGGGGACATTTTCGCATATCTGACGTGTCAGGGCGACATGCTTACCCCGCGTATGTGCGTATCATGCCAATTTAGGGTGAAAGTTACCCCTTTTGATGGAGCGCAGACAGTGTTTTTTGCCCCGATCGGGTGTAGAAATGGAGATCGTGAGAAAGCGCATTCTGATTCTGGGCAGTACTGGTTCCATTGGCACTCAAGCGTTGGAGGTTATTGCTGATAACCCCGAAAAGTTTGAGGTGGTGGGTATTGCCGCAGGCGGGGGACAACCTGATCTGCTGATCCGCCAAGCTCAGGCGTTGAACCTGCCGCCCGAGCGCGTCGCGGTGGCAGATCGAAAGGTAGCGCCTGCTATTCAAGAGGTGCTAGGGGGCACCGTCATTTCAGGACCTGACGCAGCGAAGAGCCTAGTGGAGAACGTGGAAGCCGATACGGTGCTGAATGCCTTGGTGGGATCGCTGGGGCTCTCCGCCACACTTGCCGCGTTGGCATCGGGCGCGCAGCTTGCCTTGGCTAATAAGGAATCCCTGGTCGCCGGCGGTCAGTTGGTGCTTGATATGGCAAAGCCTGGTCAGCTTGTGCCAGTGGATTCGGAGCATTCCGCCATGGCACAGTGTTTACTCGCTGGTACTCGCCCAGAGGTTGCGCGCCTGGTTTTGACGGCATCTGGTGGACCGTTTCGGGGTTGGAAGAGGGAAGAGATGTGGACTGTTACGCCAGAGCAAGCGGCAGCGCATCCTACCTGGTCGATGGGGCAGATGAATACGCTCAATTCGGCGACGCTGGTGAATAAGGGGCTTGAGTTGATTGAGGCGAGTTTGCTGTTCAGTATTCCCGCTGAACGTATTGATGTGACTGTGCATAAGCAGTCCATTATTCATTCGATGGTGACGTTTGTTGATGGTGCCACCATCGCTCAGGCGTCTCCGCCGTCAATGAAGTTGCCTATTAGTTTGGCACTGGATTGGCCGAATCGCGTTCCCGAAGCGCAGCCTGCGTTGGACTTTACGCAGAGTTTTTCCTGGGACTTTGAGCCGGTGGATGACGCAACGTTTCCGGCGGTGCAGTGCGCGCGGGACGTCGTTACGCGTGGTGGGACGTGGCCGGCGGTATATAACGCTGCGAATGAGGAAGCGGCGGCCGCATTCCTATCTGGGCGGATTGCTTTTCCGCAGATTATGGATGTTGTGGAAGAGGTGCTGGAGCATGCAGATGGGTTTGCTGGTGTACCCTCAACGGTCGAGGATGTGTTGGCATCTGAGGCGGCTGCCCGCGCTAAGGCACATGACGTGATGTCCTAGCGGTCCTCAACAGCAGAGCATTAAGAAAGCAAGGTTCATTGTGGTGGGTTATTTGGGTGGTGTCGCGCTGTTTGCGCTGGGCATCATGGTGACTATCGCCCTGCATGAGTGGGGTCATATGCGCTCCGCTTTGGCGTGCGGCATGAAAGTGCGTCGTTTTTATGTGGGCTTTGGTCCCACCGTGGTGAAGTGGAACCGTAAAGGCATTGAATACGGTTTTAAAGCTGTTCCTCTTGGTGGCTTTTGCGACATTGCCGGTATGACGGCCATGGATGAAATAGACGAGGACGAGCGCCCCTACGCCATGGTGTATAAGCCGTGGTGGCAGCGCATTTTTGTGTTGTCCGGTGGGGTGCTGATGAACATTCTGGTTGGTCTGGTTGTGCTGTATGCGGTGGCTGTTACAGCTGGGCTGCCGGACCCTGACGCTGATTACACGCCAACTGTGGCGAAAACGGCGTGTGTCCCGGCGTCGCAAATCGATGCTCAGACGCTCAGCGACTGCACCGGCGCGGGCCCCGCTGCCGAAGCCGGGATTCGGAAGGGAGACCGCATAACCGCCGTCAACGGTGAAGCCGTGGCATCCTTTGTTGACTTGCGCGCCAAACTGTACGAGATGCCTGGGCAAACCGCTGACCTGACGGTTGAACGCGGGACTGAGGTTCTGCATATCGACGTCCCGGTCACCAGCGTCACACGTCTGAACCAGGCAGGTGAAACCGTCACCGTTGGGGCAATCGGCGTGACGTCTGAGCCTGTGGATGTGATGCGCAGCTACGGTCCGTTGGACGGAATCGGCGCGACCGTGAGGTTTTCTGGCTCAATGCTGTCTGCAACCCTGCAAGGGCTAGCGAGCTTCCCAGGGAAGATTCCGGGCGTCGTGGCCTCCATCTTTGGCGCCGAACGTGATCAGGAAGGCCCCATGAGCGTGGTTGGCGCCAGCCGCGTGGGTGGTGAACTGGTGGAGCGTTCGCAATGGACCATGTTCCTCATGATGTTGGCCAGCCTGAACTTCTTCCTCGCGCTGTTTAACCTTGTGCCGCTCCCTCCACTGGACGGCGGACACATTGCCGTGGTGATCTACGAAAAAATCCGAGACTTTATTCGCGGACTTCGTGGCATCGCCCCAGGTCAACCCGCCGATTACACCAA